>Ga0302186_10002098_pt1 | contig 15680 bp, 18 predicted proteins | sample II_Bog_E1_2_FD_198782 | JGI IMG/M metagenome (GOLD analysis project Ga0302186, IMG submission 198782) | Peat permafrost microbial communities from Stordalen Mire near Abisko, Sweden - II_Bog_E1_1 | ecosystem: Environmental > Terrestrial > Soil > Wetlands > Peat | place: Sweden: Abisko... | reverse complement strand
CCCAATTTAAATATATTAAAAAAAAAATCAAAGAGGTGAGACCTCAAAATAAATTTCATGTAATTTTTTGTTTTTACTATAAACGTTTTTTGCAAAATACTAATTTTTAAGTTTTATAAATATCTCGATAAAAATCGAAATATTTCTGGAAAAATTACATATTATTTTAATATTTCCAATGAAAAACCGCCTTTCCTTTCAAATTTCCGACTCCCTCCTCTCAAACCTTCAGCTTCAACCCAAACAAGTCTCTTTTTACCAAATTATTCTTAAACTTTCCGTTAGTTCTCTACTCTTCAAGCTGAAAAACTCATTGAAATCTCCCCAACTCCCGACCCAAGCACTTTCAAACTCCTAGCGAATTTCTTGAAATCCTCGAAATATTCCTCAATCTCCACTTCACAATTTTTTTTCGATGTCTATATCAAGCTCTTATGTTCTAATCCAGACTCTTTTTATTCGAAATCTCGAATAAAAGAGCTCGAAACCATCAACAAAATCATGATAAATTTAATGATTGACATCGAAATCTCGACATCTCTCCCACAAAATATCCTAACACTCGTAGTCCCCATCAAAAAGAAGCTCGAAGATCTCATTAATAAGATTCTAATTGCTAACGAAAGCTATGAAATCACAATAATCGAAAAAACATTATTGAAAGTCCTTTTAAGAATCGAAGATCCAGACTTTTTCCTGATAATGAACGCTAATAATCTTAAAGAGAAAATGCTCAAGAAAACCACGACTTTTCTCGCTTCTTTCAAAGAAATCAAAGCCTTTGATAAGAAAAAAGAGATAAAATTGATTTTCTCATTAGTTCTATTGGGGAAAATCTGCACGATATCTGAAGAAACTCCTGAAAACCTCACTGAAATCAGCAATTTGGCCATGCGATTCCTGAAGAAAACCTTAAAATCCAACAAATTCGGTTTCAAGACCATCGGACTATTGAATGTGATCCTCTCAATCAATAGTGCTTATAGACCTTTGGATACAAAAAATTTTGATAAATTCGATATTCCTTCGTTAGTGAGACTTTTATTAGAAACTCTTCTGGAAAACCTTGAAAAACAACCAACAAGCAAATTTCAAGGACTTTTCAAGTTTCTTGAAGAATACTTTCAACGATTGAAACAAGACAAGATAAAAATCGAATTAATAGAGGTTTTTTTGGCCTTTTATTTCAAATTCAGATTGGTTTGGAGCAAAACTTTGAACAATCCAAAGGAATTTCACGGCAATGAGAAAAGGGACTCCTTTTCTAAAAATCCCTCAATGAATTTGATTCAAGGCGTTGAAAGCTTTAAGGGGATTTTCCAGGAGGATTCCAAAAAGACCTATTTGAAAATTTTCAAAGGGTTTAAAGATTTGATCTTAGAATTGATGATCAAAGGATTTGAATTGAATATATCGAATTCTAGAGATAATAATGAAGATAATATGGGGAATAAGGATAGTTCCAGTCCAGGAGTTAATTTCATGATGGTTTTCAGCAAGTATTATTTAGGGAAAATGTTGAATTTGGAAATTAATAACATCGAAACTACTGGGAATTCAGATACTTTACAAATAATCTCACCAAATAATATTATTAATAATAAAGGCCATGAAAATATTGAGGAAATAAACGTCTTTGCGTTTTTAAATGGAATCCTGAAAAGAAGCGAAAGTCAAGAATTTCGATGCTTTTTATTTGAAACGATTAATTCGAAACTGAAGATGAAAACAAAGACAAATTCAAGACAACAAAACTTGATTTTTAGGATGTTATTCAAATTTAATGTGAAGGCTGCGATGATGATCAAGGACATGGATACATTCAAAAAGGTGATTTTCGATGTGTTTAGCCGATATGAAGAAATCGAGGATGAAGAAATGAAGAATTATCTATTGAATTTGGTTCGAAGCGCCATTGCGAAAACCACAGATAGAGCTAAAGTTTCTTATCTCATCAGTCAAGAAAAAATCCGATTTTGCAAGGTATTTTTCAATAAAAACCCCTAAATTTAGATTAAGTTACATATATTAGTCTGTTTATGATCTTGATTTCCTTAATGAGAAAGTTTCCTCTACGAAATCAATTTCCAATAGTTTCCCAATGTTTGAGATTCTTAGTCTTTCTACTGAGAAGTTCGCACAAATCAAAGGAAATTATCTTTTCGACCCCTCTCTTCTAAAGCAATTCTTCAATGTATGGTTTTATCTCACGTTATTTGAGAAAGATTTCGAGGCGCAAGCCAAACATCAATTGAAAATCTTCGCTTTTTTCACCCCAAATCTAATAGAAATCTCTAATAAAGGCTTCTCCAATCAGATAATCGCCAATGATCTAGCTTCTAATAGTAAATTAATTGAGAAATTCCAAAGGAATTTCAAACATAAATTAAGAGATCAATATCCAGATCAACGTCCGTATAAAAAACCTTATTTTATTGAAATTTTTAATTAATTAATTAATTAGAAAAATCAAGAATTTAAGCTTTGGAGAAATGGTTTATTGTCTGTCAATTATCACAGTCACAAATTATAAAATCCAGGTTTTTCTAGAAGACCCTCAACGGTTTCATAATAATTACCCAGAAACCTGTTTCCTCGATTGGATTCTTTGTTATGTTCGTGATAATAATATCAATCAAACACTAAATCTCAAGTTCGTGTTAGAAGCAATAGTCTTAGAAAAAGGACGAAAATATCTCGAGTTTAATTATTAGCATTTTAAAAGAATTTTCCTTAAAATAATTAATATTTTCCAAGAATTCTCAAAAATTCAATTAGAAGCACTGAAAATATTCAATTAATTTCCAGGGATTTCAGGTTTTTGGTTCAAGGAGCTTGTAGTATTAATCGACTATTATTGAGAAGATGCGAAGGTTTATTAAGAGAATATATAATCAGTTTCCCGGAGCTCGTCTTCCAACAAGAAAATATCATTGCCATAGCAGAAACTCTCAATATTCTTTATAAGAAAGTCAAAAGTGAATTCGAATCTATTTCTAGTGTTTTGAAGGCAGAATTTCTCAGTGAAAAAATAGTGTTGCCCAATAATCACGTTATTTATTAAAATTTAGCAATTTAAGCAACTTATAAAGGATTTTTTAGAAAGATCTAGGAAATAGTCTGATTTTTCTAATGGGAGCATTATTGCAATTGATCTTAAGAGGACATTTCATCGCGCATAAACAACTTGTCAGAAGCGTCATGTTCATTATCAATCATAAGAATAAAGGATCCAATAGTCTTGAATTCGGATATAAATTCCTTCGTTTCCTCACAATAAACTTCAAATTCCATAATGTTAATTGTTACGATCAAAACAATAATTTGCTTTATAATTTCTCATGGCTAGTGGATAAACCCGGATTCAATAAAAGATTAGAAACAATAGAACTCAGTAAAAATTCTTTCTCTATTCTTTCATTAATTGTTTTTGTTAAAAAGAGGATTATCTCGATGAATCCATTAAAGTCCTCATGACTCTCCCCCCTTCCTCTATTGAAATCACTCTTGATTTCAGATCAATTCTCTCAACCATTGATAATCTCACAACAAATGAACTCGAAGGTCTTTATGAAGATAAACCCACGAAACATAAGCTTTTGAAAAACTATGAAATTTCTAGTGATATCTATGAGGAAATCTCCGTAATTCAATTAAACCTCTTCCTCATTCATCTCACCTCGAACTCCAATTCCATTCTTCCTGATATACTTAATAATAAGACCCTTCTTTCATTTATTTCTCCGAAATTGTTGAATATTAATATCTCCAATGAGAAAAAACCCCGAATTATTTATAGAAAACTTGAAGATTTCAAAGAATCTTTTTATAACGATCTTTTCGATCATCTCCTGCATATTAAATCGCTCATTAAGAAAAATCCTAATGAATCCTTGATAATCTTTCAAAACCTGCTTGAAATCTCAAAGGTTTTCTGTCTACCTAAAGTCTTCAAATTCATAGTTCAACATATATTGCCCAGCTGTTATCTCACGAAATCGAGCAATTTCGATGATCGATTTTTCTTCACTTTATTTGAACAAATGGGCTATATAATCATTCAAATCAATCGATTCACGAATATCAAAAATGAGGAAAAAACAACTTCTGCTGATATTTTCTCAATACATTCCGAATTCTTCAAATCGATCACGAAACTCGAAATCCTTGATTTTACCAGTAAACCTTCGAATATCTCACCAAATGTCTATCCCCCACGAAATTCTGTTTATAATCCATTCAAACCTGGACTTTTCACGTTTTCGCTCTTAAATTATAGGATATCAAGATCTTTGAAATTGGGGTTTTGTGATAAAGTCTTCAAGATACTCGCAAAAAGCCTGGCTGAACATATGAACGCATTCTTAGCGAAAAAATCAGATATGAGGAGATTATTCGCGGTTTTAAGCTTACCCTTTAATTTCGATAAGAAAAGCATAGAACAATTGACTTTAACTTCAATTTGTTATACTTTAATCAACAATTTGGAGTTTTATCAAGTGATGAAATTTTATAACGAGAAATTCCAAACTTTCACTAAGGAGGAATTGAGGCTTTTTCTAGTGAAAACCCTCAATTTTGGTTTAATGTATTATGCGAAAACTGGTCTTCAATTTCAAGAGGACATTTATGAGAAAAAGTCGAATTTGAAACAATGTGGTCAAAAACTCAATCTTTTCCTGAAAACCTGCAAATATCTTCAAAAAGAACAATTGGCCAATGAATCTATTGAGCTTTTCACAAGTTATCAGACCAAGAAATTGATTCTTTCAAGTAAAAAGCAAGAATATTATTATTTGAAACAAACGAGAAAGAGTTTAAATAAGATCCTTTATCCTTTGATCATGTATCCTAGTACTTATAAAAATGGATTTTCGTTTATTAAAACCAATATGACAAAGACAAAAAAACTAAATCTCGATTTATTAAGAAAAATCTTAGTTTTATTGATTGGAAATGATATCGATAGGCTCAAAGGGTTCAATTGCATTAATTTATTGAATTTTAAGAGCGATTTTTCATTGGAAGACCGTTTTTTCAACGATAGTGAAGCTTTAACATATATCTCATCTTTAGCCTTAATCAATATCAACCTTGCAGCGAGTTTTTTCTTCAGATTCAGGTTTGCAATTTCCAATGAAACCAGAGTTATGGAGATTTTATCAGAGAAAATAGCTGAAAATCCTATATTCTATCAACAATTCAATCATTTATTAGACTTCTTTATCATGAAACAAATCAGTTCTAGTCCAAACACTAATTTCGAACTAATGGAAATATTCTATTGGCGAATTCCGCATATTCAACTTCTCTTGAAATATATTTCCAGCGATTATGAGAAAATCCCTTTATTACAGATCTTCTTTACGAAAACTTTACAACGATTAAATGGGGAACAATTGCTTTATTATTTACCTCAGATATTTCAAGCAACAGAAACAAATTCAGGACTTCTAATCGAAAAGTTCATGATCGATTTTTCATTAACTTCACAATTGTTTTCTCATCAATTGATTTGGAAAAGCAAAGTTGAGATGAAAATCGAAGATAAAAAACCTGGGTCTATGCCCATTAATATGTTGAGAGTTCAAGAAAGTGCCTTGAAATTGCCCAATAAAGTCTATAGAAACATGTCCCCTGAAGAAAAAAGCTATTTTATTAAAGTCAATGGCTTCTTCGATCAAGTGACTGCCATTTCCGGAGTTTTAACTCCCAGCATGGATAAGAAGAAAAAGAGAGAAATCATCAAGGAAAAACTACTTTTAATTAAAATCCCGACTGAAATTTATCTGACTTCCAACCCAAAATATAAGGTTTTTGGGATCAATTTTGATTCAGGCACTCCAATGCAAAGCCATGCGAGAGTTCCGATATTAGTGACTTTTTATTGCAAAAAATTTGAGGTATATTTTGATTTTATATGGAAATTTTAAAAATTTGAATAAAAAAAGGGTCCAGATCAATATTTCCAAAAGTTCATGAAGAACAATTATAAAGGGAATGAAAACGAAGAGGAATTCACTAATATTTTATTGGATGATAGTCTATTGGAAGAGGAAATTGAGACCATTCATATCAATGAGTTGCATAATTCGATAAATCCGAAGCTAATCCCTAAAGAAATTAACAATATTGTCAGCAATGTCCCATTAAAAACCAAAGAATCAAGTCATTCTGTTGATAATTTAGTTTTAAGTGCATTTTAATTTCAATAATTAAATTAATTTTTTTACTTAGGAAATAGTTTTCAAAAGAAAAAATCCGAGAAAAAGCCCCTTTCGCTCAAAGAAAAAGATAAAGATAGTTCTTTACAATTAACAGAAAACGAAGAAAACAACATTCTTCAGAAAACTCGTGAGAATTGAAAAACTAACAAATAATAATAAAATATTTTAATTGAATTTCTAAGGTTCTAATCAATTTCAAGTCATTAACAAAAAGTTCACCTCTAGTATGAAAAACGAAACCATTGGTGATTTGCTAAGACCAATGAAAAAATCTATAGAATCTTCCATCCTCTATAATTCTGATAAATCCCAACCCATTGAATCCATGTCTTGTATATTCAAAGTCTTTGATGACATCAGACAGGATAATCTCGCACTTCAAATCATCAGACTTTTCAAGGAAATTTTCAAGAAAGTTGGTCTAGACCTTTTCCTTTATCCTTATCGAACCATTTCGAATCGCAGTGGAAAGGATGGTGATATTGGTGGAATCATTGAATGTGTTCCTAATAGTATTTCAAGAGATCAGATGGGAAAGACACATAAATGCAATTTGTTTGAATATTTCATTGGAAAATTCGGACAGGCGGATTCACCAGAATTCCAAATCGCGAGAGATAATTTCATTAAGAGCCAAGCTGCATATTCGGTTGTAAGTTATATTTTACAGATTAAAGATAGACATAATGGGAATATATTGATTGATGAGGTGGGACATCTTGTTCATATTGATTTTGGGTTCATTTTTGATATAAGCCCAGCTCATAATATGAGGTTTGAAAGCGCTGATTTTAAATTGACAATGTAATGGAGATTTATTTATTCATTATTTCAATATTTAATCATAATATAAAGGGAAATGATTCAAATAATGGGAGGCAGCTATCAATCAGAGGAATTTAATTATTATACGGATTTGACAGTGAAAGCCTTCTTGATGATTAGAAAATATCATGAGCATATTTTTAATCTGATTAAGCTGATTTTCAAATCAGGATTGAAATGTTTTAGACCAAATTCGTTAGAACATTTGAATCAAAGGTTCATGCTTAATAAAAATGATTTGGCAGCTGCCAAATCTATGAAGGCCATCATTTATCAGAGTTATGATAAGTTCACCACGAATATGTAAAAATCTCTATAAAAAAACATGAAATTTTGATTATTTTTAGCTATGACAAAATACAGAAATTCCAGAATGATATCCATTATTAACGAGAATTTTTTTTAGGTGAACATTAATGGTAATTTAAACAGAAGATAAATTTGGAATTTTATAAGATCTTAATAGAAAAACTCCTTAAAATTTCTGTGTTTTTCAAAAAAACAATATATTTAAGTATAAATATACATATTTTTATATTAACAGCCAATTCTCTAAAAATCAATCTTTTCCAAGATCATTTTCGATATTAATAATATAAAAAGGCGAATCTTTTGGTATATTGATCTCAATGCTTCCTTTTTTCTTAATTTTTTCATCATTCCTATAAGTCCCATTGATCGGAGTCGAACTACTTTCTATAATAATTTCATTATTGAAATAAGATTTATTCACCAAGTTCTTATTAAACAACGAAAAGACATTCGCTCCTATTACATTTCTTGGATTATTGATTTCTTCTTCATTATTGTTTCCTTCTATACGACCTCTATTAAGTTCTTCTTTGATAATATTGTTATTCTCTTCATTTAAGAAAGCTCCTTCATCTCTACTTACTTTCTCACTCAATTCATTGAAAGAAAGTCCTTTTGTATAAATATTCGTCGGCTTCGAAACATTTAGATTCGGTAATTTTTTTTTCTTCGGACTCGTTAAAAAGCTGAATTTATTCAAAAAGGCTTGTTTTATCTTATTCAAGGGACTACTCCCGGCTTTGTTGGGCGGGGAAAGCCCGTTTTCTAATTTGATTTTTTCAGGATATTTCTCAGGACTTTGAGTGCTTTTTTTACCTCTCATCGGGTTTCTGCGTTGAACCAATGCGCTTTTGATATCCTCAATATTTTCCTTATGATCTTCAGGTTCAATTTGTTCACCATTGCTCTCTTTCTCTTTATTTTCCTTATTTTCCTTCTCCTTATTGGAGTTATCCAATGACAATTCTTTCTTCGATCCTGGGATATTGTTTCTTGATCCTAGAATAAGAGGAATTAATGAACGTTTCTCCGTATTTGTATTAAGTGGTGTGACTTTCGAAAGGACGAGATCTCGCTTATTATTATTCTTTATAGTTCTGGGGGAGATGTTCGGGTTCAAATGGAAGGGGTTGATAGGAATTTTCAGATGATTTTCGAGATTTTTCTCTTTTTTCGTTGAGGTGCCTAATAACGTCGGCCTGATTTTGCTAGTGACTTCATTTTTCTGAATCGGAGGAAATTCCTTTTTATCTTCGATATATTTGATGACTTCTTCTTTGGTTATTTCACTTATACTGGGGTCTTTGATTTTATTTAGAATCCTCACTAATATAGTAGCAGGAGTCTCAGATTCTAGGTTTTTCTGGCTTAATAACGCATCTTTCTTCGATGAATGTCGTAATAAATACCGCATGCAAGTTATATTGAGTCTCATGGCCGCTAAATGTAATGGACTATTCCCTTTCTTATCAACAGCGCTGAAACTCAGACTCGTATTCTTCCTCAAATATCTTAAAACATCTATGAGCCCATAAAAAGCGACTCTATGAACCACTGATTGCCCCTCAGAATTCACCACTTTACTATCAACCCTTAAATTAACCAGGAAATATTCCAAAACCTCCACATTTCCGTTGCAACAAGCCGCAAAAAAAGGTGTGGAGCCTTTGTTTTCTCTGGCATTAACATCACAATGGGCTTCTTCAGCCAAATAAATGATAATATCTAGATTACCTCTCATAGCTGCAATCATAAATGGCGTATCCCCGTTGAAATTCTTATCCTCAAGATTCAAAGGTTTGACGTTTTGCACGATATATTTCACAATTTCTAAACGCTGGAACGAAACCGCTATGTGTAAAGGGGAATCTCCTGGAGAAAGTAAGAGAGAATCGTCTTGTTTCACTTTGGGGAGGTATTCAGAAAATGAAACTTTCTTGATCTGATGGAAGAATTTGACTTTTTCTAGGTCAGATTTCTGGATTGCAGAAAGCAATTGCTCAAAATTCGTGGAGAAAAGGTAGTTTAAGACATGGTCAGTGCAACCGGCTTTTTGAAGAAAGGATCGGATGGAGTTTCCCATTGCTTCAAGAGAAGGTTTTCATTTTTTTAGGGTATTTTAGAAATTCTTAATAATTTGAATAAGGGAAATGTTTTCAAACAAATTTTGTTTAGAATTGAGTTAAAATTTAAATCAAGTTGAATGGAGAAAGTTATTGTTTGATGAAATTTTTTTGTTTGTTTTTAAGAATTTTTTTCCAAAATTGTTTTTTAAATGGAAAAATTAAATTTGTATGTTTCAAAATTTAAATAATGACAAATCTAAAAAATAAATTGCTTTTAATTAAAAAGTTTTATATAAAATGAAATTTTTTAAAAAATGTTTAATTTAATATATAAAAAATTATTTTTTTCTATATAGGAAGTCCTCCATTTAAAACCAAAATCAGAAAATTTATATTTCATAATGTTTTTTATAAATTATAAAAATTTTTTCATCTAAATATTTGAATCAGTAGTAGTTACTTCATTAGTTGGCTCATTGTTCATGATTTTTTTCTTTCTTTTCTTCTAATTAAAACAAAGAAATTCTCTAAATATTTTCCATCAAAATTCTCACTTTTTTCTCAATGCAAACTTTCTCTTCAATTTTCTTCATAGTTCCATCAGAATTAATCGCGACAAATTTATTCTCCTTATAAAATTCTTCAATTTTATTGTTTGTATGCAACAAAATCGCCATTGAAAATTCATTAATCTACTTATCCTTCAATAAATCCCCCATTCATTCTCAAAAATCAACCGTTTTCCTTAAATTTATATTATCGTCAAAAATCTCCAACATTTTATTAGAAAATTCAAAGGCTACATCATCGGCTATGGTCCTCACATGTTCGATTTTTCGTTTTGCTTCGCTTTTTCGACTTAGAAAAATACAAAAATCAATAAAAAATACTCTAGCATTTCATTGCTTTCACGGACAAGTTCAAAAATTCCTCTGTTTTTTCCTTGTTTTCTAGCTATTTCATTAATTTTTGTATCCTTTGTTTAATTAATTAAAAAAACTCGACTTTTTCTTAAAAAACCTTCAAAACGGCCAATAGAGCATAGAATTTATTGAAAACAGTGAAGAAATGTTCATCAGATCCACCGAAAAAACGTCTTACAATCACTGCTTTTCTTTCGATTTTCAGTTTTTCATACAAACTGACCTTTTTATTGAGTTCTTCCATCTTAAGAACTCGTTATTTTCTTTGATTTTTAAATAAAAAACCTCGCGAATGGAGTTTTTCTTCATTTCTGTTCTATTTTTCTTGAGTTCTTCATATTCTGATAGCTTCTTGGAAATCGAGGTTTTGAGATTATTATTGATTCTTTAAATCAATCAATTATCAACAGATTTTTTATTGATATAGGACTTTATAGTTTCAAGAATCCTAGATCTCTTGTTTTCTAATTTGGCTAAATAATTTGGGTCTGTTTCCTTAGAAAACTTGATTTTTCTGATCTTTTGGTCTATTTGATCAAATGTCTCAGCCATTTCGTTTTCTTTCTCTAACAAAACCTCTAATTTTTTAAGATAAATTATCTAGAAAAGGCTTAATCAAATACCCATTTGACTCTTAACTTCGCGAACCTCATTCTCGAGGTTTTCGACCTCATGACTGATTTCCCTGATTTTCTTCGAAAGATCATTGGTACTTTGTTGAATTGTTGTGATTTGTTGGTTCATTTCACTAATAATGTCATCTTCATCGAAATTTCTCTATCTTTCCATACTAAAAATCCAAGAAAATTAAATGTACATGGACTTCATTGATTCGATTCGAGTTTTTGCCATATAATTTCTCTTCAAATTCTTTATTAACATTCTCCAATTTCGTTATTTGTCCATTTAAGTCATTTATCTTCATTTCCAACCTGATGATCTTCATAAGATCCATACCCTCATTGTTAAAGTTCACTTTATTATCCTTTTGATCTGGATCTATAAAAATGGTTCTATTTTCCTTTATAAAAAATCCACACTTAAAAAAACATAGCGATGATGAGTCCTGCCAATTCTGATCACCGTCTTTTCTTCATTCATCCAAGGCATTTTCGAAAATAATTGAGGTATGGGAGTAAATTCTTGGTCTGAAGAATTGATTTGTCCATAAATGTTCTATGGATGGAAACTTCAGATTTTATTAATAATTAAAGTTTTTTACCTCACCCCAACCATATAATAGACCTTTTTCAGTTAAGGCATATGAAACATTTTCTCCTGCGAAAATAGCACTGATCTTCATTCCTTCGAAACTCTTGTAATTTATGCTCTTAATAATAGATTTTTCGTGAATTTTACTGGGATTAGAGTGGGTATATCAAGAGTGATGACATTTTTCTTATATTTATTGGCAGAAATTCCCAACTATAATAAAGAAATATCATGCTTTTTCTTCGAAAACTCATAGAAAATCACTTGACCACGACTATTATCTCCCCAACCATATATCTTCCCATCAAAATCTAAAGCCAAACAATGGTCTTTTCCAGTAGCCAGAGTCAACACTCTACTAATGATCTTGATTTCTTCAGGAGATCGGGCTTGTTCTTCAGAAAAACACTTCCTTCCAAGAACTGGGTTATTAGTCCCCCAAGAATATAGTTTTCCTGAGGCTATTTATTTATATTTAAAAGATATTACAATTTTTTTTATATAATTTGACTTGTCTGTAGGAAAGTTGCTGTGGATGTCATGAAAATGTTAAGGATTTTAACATTGGCAGGAACGAAATTGTATTTCATGAGAAAGGCAGCATCTTTCACAGCCTCCAGATTCTCCCCATCCTCATCTTTTTTTAAAGACTTCTGCTTGATTAGAAACAGAGAATTGGTAGGTTCCGATTTAATGGGAACTCTAGCAGGCTCATTAGTTTTCTTTATATTTATTGAGAAAATTATGGAAATTCATTAAGATTTACTCTCTCCTCTGGAGACTCAGAGGTTTCTCTAATAAACTGAACATTTTTCACTATTTTGGCTGATTTCATTGAAATTGGTGATAAAGATTCCATGAGATAATTTCCTTAAATCCCTTCTTTTCAATAATATTCAAAGTTTTTTTTTTTAAATTCTATATTATATCACATTTTTCACTAAAAAATGGACATAAACACCGATTATCATCAATTTTCTTTCGAACGTCCCCCCACGAAACTCTCTGAACTCCAATTCACTCCTATTGAAAGACGTTCTTTCTTTTCTCAACGTGACGCCACACAACCGCCTCATCGTCCTATCAAGAAATCTCCGCATTATCAGAATAAACACATAGATAACTCCCCTGTCACAAGCAATAACTTTTCTCCAGAAGCTCGATCTCTCGTACTTCCCCCGAACTTATATCTCGATAGTAATCCGATAATCGGCTTAGATAACACAAGTTTAAAGAGAAAGCTCTTATTTTTCGCGATTTGTTCATTTGGACTCACATTGGCTGAACTTATCGTGGGTTTTATCGCGAATTCCGTGTGTCTTATGATAGATTCTTTAAGGATTTTTTATATTTTCAAGGCTTTTTTGGTACCTTATATAGGAATCAGGACTCATGAGTTCACTGGAAGTAAATTATTCACTTTCGGATATCAGAGATTGGAAGTCTTGATAAGTTTAATATTGATAGTTTTTCAATGGGGGTTGTTGATTGGACTTGTGGTTGAAGCGAGTAAACGTTGGTGGTTAATGAATTTGGATTTGAGTAAGGAAATCATGTTAATTACTGCATTTGTTGGTCTGGTTTGCAATTTGGTGTTGAGGAAAACGCTGAGTTTCCTGAAAAGTCAAGAGGAATTTCAAAATCTGAAGAAAGCAGAAGTGATTCAGGATCAAGAAGCTAACAATTCCTGTATTTTCTATAAACACAATAATGAAGATAATAGTAAAAAACCAAGCTCTTTTTTTTTTAAAGCATAAAGAATGGTTTTTTCATAGCAGATACCATAATTAGCTACCATAAAAAGGATCTGGCGATTTCTTCTGGAATGAAGAAAATGAAGAAAACATTGGAATTGGACACTGAGAATCTAGACGATCCAAAATTCAGTGAATCTGGCGTTGAAGACCCTTTCCCAGCTCAAGAAAGCGTGATTGTTCCTAGTTTTTCTTATAGCAAGGCCAGTTCCATTCGATCAGACAATAGCTATACTGATAGTAAAGACAACATCAAGGAAATCATTAAGGATAGTCTAGGTTTGATTTTAATCGGTATAATCATTTGATTATCAAATTTTATTATAGTGGATATTTTCCAACATACTTCAGTATTAATCGCAGCATTAATGATTTTCTTTGATCCACAATTGGTCTATATGGATCTGATATTCACCTATATTTTGGGGGTATTTATTTTGGTAGCTAGTTTGAGATCTATCAAGGAAAATGTCATGATTCTAATGGAAGCAGCACCTCCGGATATGGATGTGAATATCATAGGTTATAATTTGAGACAAATCCCCGAAGTAACAGATCTGCATAATTTACATATCTGGAAGATCAGCCCAGGGAAAATCGCTTTGAATGTGCATTTGAAAGCTCAGAAAAGTATGGACCTTTTATGGAGAATCAGTGCTAATTTAAAGAGAATGGGAGTCACTTATTCAACTATTCAGATTGAAGAAGATATTAATTATGAAAATGAGTTGATTTGCGATTAACAATAATTAAAAAAAAAAGTGTTAATACATAAATATGTGGTTCTATATCTTTATTTAAACGAAGGGTTTTTTTTTAGGTTTTTTTTCTCTATAAGGAATATAATTATGATTTAAATAACAAACACACTTAAAAGACAGAAAATTAGCACATAAAGAATAATAAAAACTATCGCGATTTCAGGTTTATACCCTGGATCTTCTTTTGATTTCTTCTACATCCACGCAAATCACCGTGGTATTATCTTCGATAAACCCTTTTTCCTCTCCGATCTTCTCAATTAATTGCTTAGCCGCATTTTCGATTCCTCTTCCTTTCAGAAACTCGCCCACATCTTCATTTCGACATTCATTCCATAAGCCATCACTTGCCAACACAAGATATTTCGAGTTTTCATCTAAACCATACTCGTAAATATCAGGCTCACAACTGACGAAAGGCTTATAAATCGGGTCGCCAATTGAACGAGTCACTGCTAAAGAGCCTTGAACTCTAGGTTTCTCATTGACATTTATCACATAACCGCCCATTCGTTCGATTCTTTGACATTCTTCTGGCTTGTCAGGCGTATGTTCACAATTCAATTGGAAAACCTTTTGATTTTTCTTGATGAGAATGGCTCGAGAATCTCCGAGATTCACCACAAATAGTCGATTTTGAACAATGATGCAAATAATGACAACGCTTCCACCATCTTCATTGGAAAATGCTGCTGTTACTTCTTGATTTATCAAGGCAAAGGCAGATTTTATTGTGGAGATTGGATTTGAAAGGAAATCTGTATTTTGTAGAAGATATTCATGAAGCTTTATGGAGAGGAAATCAGCGATTTTCTCTGAGCCATGACCATCAAAGACTGCAAAATAATGGATCTGGTTGTCTGGAGTGGTATAAACTTTTGCCTTTATGAGAAAAGTTATAGAGAAAATCAAGAAAGTTAAAAATTTTACCCTGTCTTGCATTTGGCGACGACCACAGATATTCATTGAGAGAGAATAGCAAGGAGAGTTTTCTGAGAAATCTTCATATTTGGAAATAGGAAGATTTGAAAAGGAGTCTGATGGGGTCTGATCTAGAAAAGAGAAGTCTAGAGTCAGGGATTCAGAACTATCACTGGAGAAGTTCAACATTGGTGCTGATTTTTTGGGATTTTTGTTTTGTTTGTGAAATATTCAATATTTGAGTTTATAATGTTGCAGCAGTTTTAAAAATTTAAAATTGTCTGAGTTTTTTAATATTCGATTTCTTTTGAATTGAAACAAGTTTCAAAAATTTAAATGTTCTAGAACAGTTTATAGATTTCGATTAAATAGATATTCCTAATTATTTCATAAAAACGAAATAAAAATGGAGAAAACCATTTCTTCCATATTATATCCGATTTATAAATTTAATACTCTTGCTAAAATTTGGGAAGAGTTACAAATGAAGGAAATTCCCACTATATTCTATCCAAAACCGACAATCAAATTCATTACTTATAATGTGTGGTTTGAGGAATATGATTTCGTTGAACGTGCTGAAGAGCTTGCGAAAATTCTAGAGAAATCTAGTCCAGATTATATATGCCTTCATGAGGTGACTAGTAATTTTATTAAGGTCTTGACATCAAAATCCTTT
>Ga0302186_10002096_pt1 | contig 15684 bp, 15 predicted proteins | sample II_Bog_E1_2_FD_198782 | JGI IMG/M metagenome (GOLD analysis project Ga0302186, IMG submission 198782) | Peat permafrost microbial communities from Stordalen Mire near Abisko, Sweden - II_Bog_E1_1 | ecosystem: Environmental > Terrestrial > Soil > Wetlands > Peat | place: Sweden: Abisko... | reverse complement strand
ATCGTCCTACTAAATTAATATTATAAAAAAAATGCTACTTTTTAATTTAAAAGTTTATAAATTGCTTCATTAATTTTAATTTTTTAGAAATGCTATCAAATCCGTCCATTTGCTTTAGAAATGCTGACGACCTTAACTCGTTTCTTCAACATCTTCGTTTTCACTCGCGAATGCAAATCTCTCGCGGTTCAAATCGTTAAACGTCTTGACCCTGAATCCATTATTTTTTCCGGCCTTTTATCTCTAAAGAAATGCATCCGCATTCCTTTTGGCCATTTACTGAAGGATCTCCGCATAATTTCCAATAAGAGCCTCAAAGAACTCATCCTAATTGATAACGAAGCCTTTTCATTTTGTTATCAAATCGACAACGGGATTCCTCTAATGTCTTGGGAAGGCGATGAGACTGACAGTGAGTTATTATATCTTGCAGGCTATTTGATAAAAATGCATGAATGCGAGGATGTGAGGATTATTAATAGAAATCATTTCAAATTAAGAGAATTAGCAAGCCTTTCTAAACAGGAATTGACTCAAATGTTCTAATTATAATTTATAAGCCTTAATTAATAAAAGTGTTGTAATTAAATTTAAAATATTTAAGTTATAAAAAAAATTTGAATTTTTTTCTTTTTGCTATTTTTTATTTTTATTATTTTATTCCTTTTTTTTTTTATTTTATTTTAAGGTTTGGTTCTTGGTTTTTTTCTTATACATTTGGTGGATTAGAAATTATTTTTACAATTACCAAATAATGCATTTTTATAATTAACGAAATTTTAAAAAAAATTATATGTTCTTTCTTTTTTCAATCTATTCTATTTCTTCTTGAGCAGCATTATCATCCCTTCTCAAACATCCAAAGAGTCTCATCAGGCATCTCGATTTGCTTTTCCAAACCGATGGGTTTTTTCTAACTAATGGAATTGGTTTTTGTTTTTCTTTGAATTGTTCGTTTGTCTTCGCCAAAATCATATTCTTTTCCTTTAATATTTTCATTTCTTTCTCCATATCCTCAATCTTCTTATTATTATCCTCGATATGATCTCCCAACAGATTTCGCATTAATCTGGCAGTTTCCTTATATTCACTAAGACCCAAATCCTCCAGGAATTTATTCAACTTTGTTGATTCAATGCTATCCTTATTAGTCAAATTCTCTTTAAATATCTTGTTGAAGTAAAAGACCTTCCTAAACATAGGATTCTTGGCTTTTTGAGCCTTGATCAGAGAATTACTAAAAAGTGTGATAAATTTCATTATTAAGTCATTATTTGTGTCTTTTATGACATTTTTCAGAATTAAATCACATATGGTTTCAATCGAACCGCTTTTCGTTAAGAACGCTGGATCGAAAACACTGAGGAATTGATCATAAAGCTGTCGTTTTACCAAATTCTTCCCTGCTTTTATAATCCATGGCTCAATAAATTGTTTTCCTTGTTCTTGAAAAAGGCTTAGAAATTCAAGCGATCCTTTCAAAATAAAGGCAATTTTATCATTATTATTGGAGTTTTTAAAAGGCTTTTCTATAAACTGCATGATGCTTTCCACTAGAGGCTTAATTTTCAGAAAAAACCCGATCTTTAGCAGCTTGAAAATATCGTTGAAATCGATTTTCTTTATTTCTTTGAAGAAAAAATAAGATTGGATCACTTCTTTCATTAAACTTAGATCAAACTCGTCTTCATAAGGCAAAAATAAATTATTCGAGGTGTCAAACAATTTATGAGTCTCCGGGAAGTCCTCTAATAAAATAAATTCGGGAAATGTGATGATCGGTTCCAATTTGTGATAAATTGTCAGGATTTTTGAATTATTGTTTTTGGATTCTATTTCTCGGGTTCGCGAATCTCTCGAAAAAGGAGAACTTAATTTGAAGAAATCTTGAGACGACATTTTGGACTAACTGAAAATTGTAAATATTTATCCCTAAAATTAAAACATCATAAATAGAAAACATATGAAATACAAATAAATTTTTTATTCAAATCTAAAATAAAAAATCCTTTTTGAATTCCAACATGTTCTCCCTCCTCTCAAAACCCTCCCTAAGAGTCCTCTCCCTCAGTTCTCACCTCACTAAATCCTTCTCCTCCCAAAGAAGTTCCCCTTTTTCCCCCTAAAATTATATTATATTCTTTCATTTAGCTCACACCCTCCAACGTCAGGGTTATGACATCTATCTGACTCCCACTGGGTCCCATCTTCACACTTTAATCTGGATGCATGGTCTCGGTGACTCGGCTGAAGGTTTCCTTGATGTTTTCAATGATCAAGCAGTGAACCCTGTAACCTCCGACACCAAAGTAGTGCTTCTCACCGCCCCTGCACGTCCTGTGACAATAAACGCTGGGATGATCATGCCTTGCTGGTATGATATGAAGGTGCTCAGCTCTGATAAAAGCTCTAAATTGCCTATTGAACAAAGGATATCAGTGGATGAAATAAAGGACAGTTACGAACTTATTTCAGGTGTAGTAGAAAAGGAAAAGAAGAACCTGAAGGGGAAATTGTTCCTAGGTGGGTTTTCACAAGGTGCCGTGATGGCACTTTACGTTGGACTGGAGCATAAGGATGTCAATGGGATTTTTGGCTTTAGTGGATATTTCACATCTTTGGCCAAAACAACGAATTTAGGCAAGATTCCTATTCATTTGTTTCATGGGGAGGAGGATGATATGATATCATTGGATTTTGCAAGCCATACTTATAAACGGTTGCTTAAAGAAGGCAAGGCGAATTTTTATGTGGAAAAGATGCTCGGACATTCTTTGAATTTGAAACAGTTGACCCTGTTTAAGAAGCTATACCTCGAGTCTATAAAATAAATCTAAAACCCTAATTTTTTTTTTTTGAATGTTTTATCATATTTCAAGAAAACTAATTAATATTATTATCATTCAAGGACTTGAAATTATTCTTCGCTTCTTCTTCCTCATTAGTTGTGGACCACTCCTTTCTTCTATCACTAATAAAAACATAAACTTTCTAAGTCATTTTTCATATATACATATCCCATAAATCTAAGCTATGTCTTATATCCTTCATTCCGCTCAACGGGTTTTCTGTTAATTTAATTCCTGATAATAAATCCTGAGAAAATGGCCTTAATTCAACCATAGGGTTTCCTTGAGATAGAACGTTCTGAAGTCTGAGGGACTTAAGCTTTTTGAGCTTTTGGGAGTGGATCCCGACTGCCTTGAAGAATTAATAAAGAGAAACTGAGAGGTAATGAAAGGAACCAAGGAAATAAGGAATAGGAAGGCAAAGGTTAGAAGCCCGAAACCCAGGTACACGAGGAAGAAAACGGGGAATTCGAAAAAATTGAACAATGGAGGAAAGGTAAAAAAAAAAGAAGTTTTTTTTTGAAAGTTTTCAGATTTTTTTAAAAGGAAAATTGAAAATGATTATTTTTTTTTAAAAAAATCAATTTGGGAAAAATATGGACTAAACAATTTTTCTTAATGTTAAAAACTGTTGAAATCATTTTATTTCATTTTTCATTTTTCTCTAAAAATTGAATTTACAAAAAAATTGATTAAATTTTTTAAATTTTTTGTCCACTCAAAACAAAACAAAAAAACACATTTTCTTCTTCTTCCTATTCCATTTACAACAATTTAAAAATGAAATAATTAATGAAAATATAAAGGATGAAAAAGCTGAAGAAATACACGAATTGTTCCTGGCACTGTACTCCTCCCTGCATTATACTTCTCCCATTCAGATTCTGCAATCCCCTATTATTCCCTTTTCCATTGGCAAAACTCATGTTATTTGCCCAATACTCTGTGAATTTCGCCAGATCAGTTGTTGCCACCCCCAAAGGACTGCTGAAGACATACCAATTCACTGTCTCATTACATATCGGTGTAGTCCAAGATCCGTCATAAGTATAATAAATAATGGGTGCTTGCACGTATTGGGAAATGATATTTGACATATTCACGGTGAACATAGTATTGAGTTTTGAAGGGTCAATCGTGGTGAAGATATCTACAGGATTTGAATCATCGATCTGGAAGAGAATTGAGAAGATGGCAGTGTTTCTCGTATAATCTGTGAACTCATTCTTTATTGTGAAGACAAATTGCATCTCCAAATCATATGCACTGCCTTCGATGGTATGTTCTGCAGGTGCGTGGAATTCTAATGTGGTTCCATCATAACCATAAAGGTTGCCATCAACCGTTGTGGCAAAAAGATGCCCCCAAACTCCATCTGCATTAATAGTGGTATCAGATTTGATGAACTGTGTTTGAATTGACAGAATGCTCCATTCTATATCAAGCACCATGTCTTGCTCGCAGGTGCCTTTGAGGACCGTCAGGTCAATTGGGGATTGCTCTTGACCTGTGGAACACATGCCTGTCCAATCCCCACCATTGGAATTATAGTCATCTAGTATTACTATAAAGGAATTTTAACTTGATTAGAAAGAAAGATCGTTAAGGACCTTGGAAAACATGGGGAGAAAAAAGGGTTGCAATCAGGAGAAAAAGCATATTGATAGGTATTTTGCTCATAATTATGGTAAATTTAAATTTTTTTTGCTTGAGTTAGAAAGAAAATTCGCTAATAATTAATAATTTCTTAATAATTAATAATAATAAAATAAAGCTCTGAAATTTAAATTTTCCATTTTTTTTTCAAAACTCAAATAAATTAACAATAACTTTATGTTCGAAAGCCAAAATCATGAATTGGAATTCGATGAGGATGAAGTTCCAGAAAAAGACGATTTCTTCGAGAAAAACAATGCCTACGAGTTCTCAATGAAACTTCCAGTCAAAACCCACATTTACAAAATCGAAGTGCTTTTTCTAATAATAAACCCCCCATAAAAAATTCATAGGAAACTATAAAAGATGTTCAAAAAAATCTAGAAACCAGCTCAAAAGACCTGGATTCCTTGAAAAACGAGCTGAATGCCTGCGAAAAGAAGACAAAAGTCGATTTGGATGAGTTTTCTAGAGGTTTTACTCCTGAAATCGCAAAGATCTTCAAGGAGGTTAGAAGAATCATGGAGGTGGAAAATAGCGACTTGGGGGTTTTAAAGAAACAGGCACATCAGCTTTCTCAGGAAAGAATCAAGCTTCAAAATGATACTTTGGTTCTCGAGAATAAAGTCGTGGAAAGCGATAAGGATCTGGGCTTTAAATATAAATTGGATGTCAAGAAAAAGTAGAACTTCCCATCAGTATTAAATAAGAAAAAGTTTGGGAATATAACAGAAATTTTATTAAATTAGTATAAAACTCCAAAAGTCATAAAATCAAAGCAATCAAATAATCAGCTGATTTCTTTTTTCAATAAAACATTCAAAAAAAAACTTATAAAAAATCTTCTCATTTTGTTAAATGGGCACCATTTTTATGTCCAACACCTGTGTTCTCGACCCTTCAGTTGGCAATAATTCTTTTCTGAACTACCTGCATCAAAAAGACCTTAGATCCCGTAAAATCTTCAAATTCTCTCCCAAGCCGATCCCCAAACAAAATAATCCAGATGATTTTACCTTTGAAACCCCACAAATTCAAAACCCTAAGCGCAGCAGACATCATAAAAGCCAAACTCTGACAATTGCTTCTTTACCAAGCAAAAATGCTAATAATAATAACAATATGAAAAGCCCACAAAAGATTATAAATTCTGCTGAAAAGTTGCCTCTGATGAATCAAATGAACCAGCTTTTGAATTTGAAGACGCTTTCTATCGAAAAAAAGCTGGGCGGGGCAAATTCTAATGTAATGCTTGTGAGAGACACCCGAAATCAGCAGCTTTTCGTGATGAAGATCATGACAGATAAGGATCCAGGCCTACTATTGAAATATTGCGAGAAAATTAGATTTATGAAAAGGGGGGTTTCCCATGTACAGGCGCTTAATGTATTTTTCCAAGAGGAAAATTTCTATATAATTCTTGAATATATGAACAATGCAGAGTTCTTGAAGATGTTAACCCATAGACTCTCTGAACAAAGCTGTAAATTTTACTTAGCTGAGCTTTTACTTGGATTGGTTCATTGGTATTCCCAATTCAAAGATTTCCATAAGCTTTTAAGTCCTGAGAACATCTTCCTAGATAAACAGAACCATTTAAAGCTATCGAATTATGGCTTATTCACTCCTTTTAATCCTTTCAGCACATTAATTCCAGTGAGTCCCTTCTGTAGGACAGGTTCCTGTAAAAAAATGACTGATTTCGAAGATGAAGATCCAATGATAACAGAGAACCCCTTTTCCTCTTATGTGAAAAATGGATACATTTACTCTGATTTGAGGTCTAGTTTCCTTGGAAAGGATCTCTTCATGGAGAAATTAGGCTATTTCCCCCCAGAAATCTTCCAAGGCAAGGAAAGCGATGAGAAATCGGATAGTTGGGTCATTGGGATCTGGATATATGAGATGTTGACAGGGAAACATTTGATAAAAGCTGAAACTGCGATAGATTTCCAGGAATATTTGAATGAAGAGCAGGAAGTTTTAGTGAATAATCGAGGATTTTCAGTAGAATGTGAGGATTTGATCAGAAAACTCATTAGGAAAAAGAAGGAAGATAGACTTTCATTGGAGGAAATCAAAAATCATGAGTTTTTGAAGGATATTGATTGGGAGAAAATAGGAAAGAGAGAAGGAAATGGACCCGTGATCAATATTGGCAGGAAAACGCATCAGAGAAGTCAAATGTGCGGGGGGAAATGAAAGAATTTCTTATTTTTATTTAATAGATTTAATTCTCATTATATTCTTTAAGTTATATATTATATATAGATGTTTTGTTGTGTTCGATAAATAATAGTTATTATGTTTTTTTTCATAGAGAATTTGGCTGTTTATGTTAAAAAAAAACAGTCATTTTGTTAATTAAAATCATTAATATCATTTCATTAGAAAAATAAAGTTATTTTTCTAATTAATTCATAATATTTTTCTTTAGTTATTTTATTTTCTTTACCAAAAATGTATAATTCTCAACATTCACCATATTCCCAATATTAATTTCCTTCGGACTGCAACTTGTGTCTTCTTCATCAAACCTAGAAACTGCTAATTTCGTCTTGAACTTTTGCACCTTCTCATCATCTTTGAACCCTCCCTGAATAAACCATTTATCTTTCTTCTTATCATAGAATATCTTCGCATGTTGTTCATTCACATCATTATCATTATTAAACCTCAAATCTTTTCCAAAAACGAAAAACTCCCCCTTTTTCAAAGTAACTTTCTTGCAAAAATCCTCCTTATTCTCATCAACTTTCGACCCTTCAGTCTTTATCAAGATTTTCTTATTGCAATATTCGCATTTTTCACCAATTCCCTTGAAAATTAGATAAGGCCCATCTTCAAAAGCCTTATTTGGATCATCCAAAGGTGTTTTTTCAGTTTCTCTGATATAAAAGTTATGACCTTCATTCAGAGTTATCAATGAATATTGGCTTAATGCCATGGGTTGTTGATCGTTCAATAGAAAACTTGTATGATTGCCTTTGGAAAAGCATTTAATGGTGACCCCACCATTTTTACTGAACTTCAGCTCAAATTGTTTCTTAGAAAACTTTTTGCTACCCCCAAGTTGAAAATCCGTTTTATTGTCTGGTTTCCCCATTTCCCTGCCAAAAGTCATCATATAAGCTTTTTTCAAGGGAATGGGCTCGGAATTGTTGATTTGGAAGGTGCTTTTATTAATTTTTATCGTGATTTCTTCAAACTCTGGACTTTTAAATAGTTTTAACTCAAGTCTTCTGTCTTCGAAAGGATGGAATGTGCTGAAGAATTTATCCAAATCTTCTATGTTAATTTTCTGTATTTTTTCCAATTTTTTCTGATAAATTTCCTCTAAACTATCCTCGGAATAAAGCTCATTGTTCAATCTGAGAGTTTTTACGAATTCTATGAAATTCTGCTCGAATATCTCTTTCGATAATGGATACTCTGTTTCATTTTTCTCTTTTTTCTCCTCTTCTATTATTATTTTTTTCTTCTTTTCTTCACTTTTATCCATATTATTAGAAGAAAAAGCAAGACCAAAGTAAATATAAGTGAATTCATGGGTTATGTCTTTCATATTTTTAAAGCTATTCTTGAATTTATTTTCATTTATTGATGCCAATGCTTGGTCTAATAATATCAGATCAGAAATCTGGATGGATAAATTGGAAGTTCCTTTGTTTTCAGCTCCTTTCTTTTCAGATAAAATGGAGTAGATTGATTGGTTTATATGAGTGATTTCATCTATGATTATGACCGCGATTTTCTGCTGGGGTTCGTAATTTCCGAAGGTGTCGAAAAAGTTCTTCTTGTGAAGAATTTTGACTTGTTTATCAATCACTTCAAGAGAATCGGAAACTTTTTTGATCTTTTCGTCTAAATCTTCACTTTTATCTGTGATCGCTTTTTTAAAAAATCGGATAGAAGAAATTATGTAAGAAGAGAAATATTTGGTCTTGGAGGAAGCTTTGAAACTTCTGATTATTTCCTCACACTTTTCTTGAATTTCCTTAATGAGGGAATCCATTTTATATAGAATTTGTATTATTTGGATAAATTTTCTTTTCGAAAATTAATTTCATTTTTGATTTTCTTAAATATTAAAGAAATTATTTGATTATTGAAGAATAAATTCCATTTTTATAAAAAATATTTATAAGATGAATATTGAAAAAACAACCAAATTTTTATTGTGATTTATTAAACATTAATTTTAAACATTAGACAATAATTTTTCTAATTTAATCAAAGTCAATAAAAATAGTTCAAATTTCCCGAATAAATAAAGAAATTTGAAACTTTTTCTTTTAATTATTTTATAAATTTTTTGATGTATTTTTTAATATTTTCATCAATAATGAATATCAAAGAAATTTATTTGTTTTCAGTTTATTACGCTAAAATTATTAACAATAAACAGACTTTTTTATTAATTAATATAATAATAAAACAAAACTTTCATTTTTTTCTTTAAAAAACCGCCTTTGCTGAAAACTTCAAGCTTTCCTTTGTTTGATAGTAATTTTCTTGATTTGCGCAAATATTGATGAACATCAGGCTTTTTCCGTTTCCCCCCAAACAATCCTTTCAAACCCAAATTTATTCCAATTAATTATTGATTTTACTTGTAATAATCTTGTTAATTTCGATTCTCTATAGGGAATATTATTCAAAGGTTGTTTTTCAGAAATCAATCTAACAATTCGCCCCAATGTTGTTAGACTTTTATTGATAAAATTGGCTTCATTTTGAATCTTTTTCACCTTATAATTTTATTAAAAAATCACATTTTCAATGAAAAAAATCAACTTTTTCTTTATCTTTTTCATTCGCCAATTCATCCAGAAACTGATTAGAGCTTCTTTCGCTTCCAGCCAAATCCACTATATTTAACACGCCTTCCTTTTCCTTTTCATTCACATAAGCAACATTAATCCTATAAATGCAATGACTTCTAGATGATCTCTCATTGAAATGTGTCTTATCTGTCATCCTTCCCTTCGCAGCTTTCCTCATCAAGCTGATCAATTGCTTCACCTCATTAATCTCGATGCAAGCCAGATTTTTCAATAACACCTTGTTCCCATTTTGATTGATGCTTGGCTTATTCTCTTTATAGAAAAAACAATTGGGAATGGCAAATTGAATAAAAGGAAGAAAAAATACCAAAAAAAGGCGCATTTTAAAAAAGAAATCGAAAAATTATTAAAAATCTTGCAAAGAATATGTAAAAATGTTGAAAAATTTGAGTTTTCAACGAATAATTTAAAAAAAATATAGAAAAAATTGAACCTGAATTCAGTAGATCCGTCAGATTTTCATTATAAATCTCGACAATCGAGAATATGAACCTCAGGTTTTTCCCCAAACTTTCTAATCTTTTCTTTTCATTGAATATGAATTCCACAGCTCTTGGCATAATTCCCCTTAAATCCCCATTTAAATTCTCCTCCCCCTCATAAACCCCATCTCCTTCCAAAGTAAAAGTCTTTCCAGATCCTGTTTGTCCATATGCCAAGATAGATACCTGTTCCCCATCAATAGCGCTTTGCACAAAAGGCAGAATTTCCTTAAAAACTTCTGGTTGCAAGCTGTTGAAATCGAAAATATGGTCGAAGTAATATGAAGATTTTGCGTTATTTGGGTGTTTTAGCTCTAATATATGCGGGTTCTTCAGGTCTGGGATGAAAATTATAGCGTTTGTAGGGTCATTTATAGGTTTTATTCGGCAGAATATCCGGAGATTTCCTTTTAAATCCTGGATTTGCGAATGGAGAATCACACGATAGGATTCAGAAGAAGCCAATTCGGCTTGAAGGTCCTTGATTTTCTCTTCATAGGATCTCAACCTCCCTTCTTTTTCCTTAAGATAATCCATTAGAATCTCGTTTCTCTTATTTATAATCTCACAAGCGTCCATTTTATCAGTAAAATCCTTGATTTTAAGCTCTTGTTCTCTGGATTTCTTATTCAATTCCTCAATTATAAGTAACTTCTCTTCTAATTCATTCTTATATTTAGAAATCTCATCCCTCATGGTTATAATAGTCTTCTCGTGGGCATTTTTCTGAGGAGATTTTATCATTTCTAAATTCCCTTCAGTTTTCAAACAAAACGATAGTTCTTTTTGTGTTTTTGCTTGATCTTCTTCAGTTTTACAGAACAAGGACTCTTTAGCTTTTTTATCGGAGTTTAGGGTCTTGTTTCCTGAGGAAAAAGATGGAATAGGGGAAATATTTAATGAGGAAGGGGGTTTTTCATGGGGAGGGATTGAAATCGGAGAGAGGCCAACGTCTTGGAACTTCCGTTTTGTGTTTTTCGAGATGTCTCGGATTTTCTTGAAATCCCAAAGCGAATAATTATGGTTAAAATCGGGAAATTCGGACTGGGATTCTTTCGATAGAGAGTATTTGGTTTTCTCGTTGAATTTGAGGAAATCGAAGAAATTCTGGATTTTCGAAGAAAAACGGTCGTTTTCTATTGAAATTAACGATTTATCTTGAAGTATTGAACGGTCTTTGAGAGATATCAGGGTTTCATTGAGCTTTCTGGAGATTTTCCTATGGAATTTAGTTAAAAATAGGGGATGTTATAGGAAAAACTTGATTTTAGATGGAGGACGATCGATTTTCATCGCAGAGGAGCTTTTTCTTTTCATAAGAGGGGATATGGGATGAAAATGAGATTAAATAATAGGACTGTTTTTTTGAGTATAGCGGGGGGTTTTTAAAATTTAAAGTCAAATGTAGTTTGGATTGTTTTTATTTGAGAATTTGCTCTTTAAAAAATTTCAAAAATTCATGAAAATTCTTTAAAATTAATAAATTTATAAAATTTTCAAAATTCTTTTTATCATATATTCATGATAATTTGACTATATTTATAATCATTTTTTTACCAAACGATCAAATAAATAGAGCTGTCTTAATCTTATATATGCATGCCTTCCAGTTCCTTAGTTCTCAACTTATGATTTTTCATACACTCTAAGAATTTCAAATCTTCATAAGGCAGAAGTTTTTTAAAAAACTTATTATTTTAATGTTTTAAAGTTTTGGCTGATTTGAAAATAATAAATTAAAAACATAAAATATATTTTTATTTAATCCTTAGAAATTTAGAACATTTTCACTCTTAATTTTGATAGTTATTTGTCGGATCACACTTAACGCAAACCCCCCAATAACCATTTAATACAAACCCATCACATCTCCCATCATTTTTTGTATATTTTTTTTTCCGAAAGTTGCCTCCTCCTATATTTATTGTCATACATTTCCAACATTTTATAGGTTCCGCTCCCCAAAATGATAATATATTGGTGATTTTTTCTTCCAAAGCTAAGTTGCTTTTCTCCAAAATTTCCACTTTTTTTTCCAATGCGAGATTGCTTTTCTCCAAAATTTCCAGTCTTTTTTCCATAGAGGTATTGTATTTAATCAGATCCAAAACAACTGAATTTAAATCCACGTTATCATTTCGGGTTAAATTTATAGGAACGGGGATGATGTTTTTTTCATAATTTATCAAAAACTCAATCAACACCTCATTCTTTTTTTCTGTAATCAAACACTCATTTTTTTCAAGCTTTTGGATGAAAAACTCATAGATTTCTTGAATGTTATCATAAATTTTCAACTGCTTGATTGAAAGAAGACTATCATAACTCACCAGATTCTCATAAGGATAAGGGATTTTCGAGTTTTTGCATTTTATAAGCAGGCTCTTTTCACTAATTTTCATTTCCAGAAGAAAAGTTTCATTCGAGTCTAACTTAATTTCATATGTGGATTCAGAAATTTTCGTGGAAGTGGAAATATTGCTTTTCTTTTCCATGTTTTTAATTCTTTTTTTAATTCTATATATATTTCAAAGAAATTCAAATTCGATTAAAAGTTTTCATTTTGGTAAGAAAATTTAAATTAAGTTTGAAATATCTGGAAATTAGAAAATTTTGAAAAGAAAATATGGAGAATCCTTCACTAATTTTTTTGGAAAATAATGTAAAAAACCTGAAAAGCCTTGATAAAAGCAACACCTACCCTTCACCACTTCAAATTTTGAACCTTTTGACACAAAAATCAATAAGATTAAGCAAGTCACAAATTGACACTTATGGTTTTTTTCGAGAAGCTGGCATGAATATATATGAGGTAATTTCTTTCGGTTATCTCGAAAATTTGCTCAAATTGAACAGCATTGATTATATAGCAACCGTGATTGACATGATGAGGACGCCAGACTATCATGTTTTAACGAATCCGGAGTTACTTACAAGAAATGGGAACATTTCCAAAGAAATTAGGCAAAAATATTTGAACGTTCAGAAAATTCTTGTCTCGGTTTTAGAGGGCTATCTTGATATCTTATTAAACGATCCCACTAAGAGACTTGAAGTGATTTATGATTTTTATGCAAAATGCGCGAAAGATGAAGACATTAAACTGGCATGCAATGCTTTTATCAGGTTTTTTAGCGGGATTTTGCTTGCAAAATAAAAGACCGATGCATAAGAAGTACAACATTTTTAATTTAGATGAAAACACAGTAATATTGGTGGATTATGACTTGATAACATACTCTACAGAATTGATGATTGATATGTATGAGGTTTTAAAAAATATCGAGTTAAAAGCAAAGAAAAGATACAAATATGGCATTGACGGTCAACCAAATGGTTATATCAAAATTATCAATTATGGTGACAATTATTACCTTCTTTATGAGAAGGATCAACAACCTTTGCTGGAAAAGGAAATTTTTCTCAAAAATTTCAAAATGGAGGAAAACTCTCAAAAAAATAAGGTTATTCAAAATTTGGCTTGTCCGTTTTGCAAGGAGGCAACCATTTTTCAAAATTAGGTTTGCTTGTGAAATGTGACAACTGCAAAAATCCATTTCAGTATTTATTGTGTCCACATTGCAAGGAAGATATTTATTATAAGAAATGCGATTATGTGCAAGGAATTAAGCAAATTTGCTCAAAATGCAATAGAGCTTTCCAACATGTGAACTGTCCAGGCTGTGTTAATCCTATTTTTTTCAAGCAGAGCGATTTTATTTTCGGGAAAAATTGCAAATGCAATGAATGCCAGATTAATTTTTGTTTGACCGTGTGCAATAAATGCGGGGAAATCAACAACATTATTGATAGAATGAACGAGGTCGATGTGCCTTCTTATTTTGAATGTAGTATTTGTGACAACAAGTACCAACTTTTATGTTGTCCTTTCTGCAAAAACCAATTAAATGATAAAGGCAAATGTTCAAATAACAACTGTTTATGCAAGAATGAAACAAAAGATTCAAAAGTTAATGACAAAAATAAGAAAAAAGATGATAATCTTAATAATAATCATAATAAAGCTAAAAAAAGTGAAGACAAAGACAAAGATAAGTATATTTGCAAGGTCTGCTTCGATGGACAGGTCGATACAATTTTTATTAATTGTGGCCACGTTTGTGCTTGTTATAAATGCGCTTCAAGTTTGAAAAAGAAAGAATGTCCGATGTGCAGAGTAATAGGGGAATATAAGCAATGTTTTTTCTAAGAGATTTTAATTTTATTGAAAAAGAAGTTTGAAAAAATTGGAAATTAACAATATTTATTTTTTGTTTTGGTTCTTAACAATAGATTAATAATCTTAAAAATAGACATTATGGTATTTTTTTCTCGGTTGGACCTATTAATATTTGAAATCATTTTTTAAGTTTTTGATTAATTTTTTTATTCTGAATTTATTTGCCTCTCAAAAAAAACACCAATCTATGAAAAATATTATTTTTAGTTCTAAAAGTTTTCTCCCATTCCTCCTTCTCCAAAGAAAATCAAAAAAGGTGCCGTTACAAAAACCTGTGGTCTTTTAAGTTCTCCCTTCTTATCACAAGAATATTCATTGACATAAAACACCAAAGTTGTATTAATTTTAGCATCGGATTCTCCAAAAACCAAGATTTTGTCTTTAGAAATTTGAATGCAAGCACATACTTCGAGCAGATTCCAAAAATGGTCTCTCACAAGTGTCTACTATCTTGCTGGAGGATTCCTTGCCACATATCAAAACAAAGCGTGAAATCAAACTTCTTATGAACTTCCCTTCGGGAAAGTATTCCGGCTAAAAGGTAAATTTACCCATTGAGGGATTATGATACTTGTAGAAAACGAAGGAATTTTAAATGTGATATCCAATTCGATGGTGTGAGTGGTATTCGTCACATTATCATATATGTTAAGTTTTTTCTTCCCCCATTCGAAACTAAATGCAAAATCTTAGGTTGGCCAGCCATTGTCGATTCTAATTTAGATCCATCGACATTCAAAGTAACGTTTTGGTCAATGGAGTCTGAAAATTGCAAGAGGAAGGAGGTATTGATATTGAAAGAAATTTTAAAGTTTTTTTCAAGTTTGTTGCCTGCTTTTGTGAGGGACCCAATGGAATTGCTGCTATTCATGGAATTGAAAAAACAAGAAGATAAGTTGTAATTTTGGAAATTTTGGGAGTTTGACATCAATTTGCCAAAAAAATTTGAACGAGATCGATGTTGCTTCTATCCATGGGCTGTTTATTGTTGAGCTTTTGTTTTGAAGTTCTGCAGATTCTCGACAATACTCAAAGCGCAATTTGAGTTCAATATGATTTCTTTCTTAAAGACCTCCGTCTTATTTTGAACCAAATCGCTGATTTGTCTAAATAAATCATCCAGAATCTTCATTTGGACTTTCTGATTGGAGTTGATTTCTTGATGAGTTTTTGGGGATTATTGAGCAAATCTTTTGAATTTTCTCCAGAAAAACGGCTAAGTTTCATTATATTTCGAGATTTCGTCATCAATCACAGCTATGACCCCTTTTTTCTAAATATTTTGCCCTCAAGTTGGCGCCTTTTGATAAAATTAGTGAATTAATTCGAGTTTATTTTCAAAAATTTCCGCAAGAAATTTTCAAAATAAAATCAATCAAAAGATCATGGAAAACTATCCAAACCCTCCTGAAGAAATTTGTCAACGTCCAATATATCTCAAAGAATCAACTGTATATAAGGTAATGATGGCAAAAATTCATATTGCTGGAAACCAGAGAGACAAACTTTATTGTTTCACCCATCATTCCATTGAGACTCGATCTACCCGAGATGCACCTGCTCCCTGTGCACAAAAAGCTACTGCATCCAAGTTTAGCGGTGAAACTGTT
>Ga0302186_10002095_pt1 | contig 15686 bp, 13 predicted proteins | sample II_Bog_E1_2_FD_198782 | JGI IMG/M metagenome (GOLD analysis project Ga0302186, IMG submission 198782) | Peat permafrost microbial communities from Stordalen Mire near Abisko, Sweden - II_Bog_E1_1 | ecosystem: Environmental > Terrestrial > Soil > Wetlands > Peat | place: Sweden: Abisko... | reverse complement strand
TCTTCCTATTAGCCATTGAATTTGTTGATTTTTCCATGCAAATTTTATTTAATTTACTATTTTCTGCTATCAACGCATTCATTTTCTCTTTAATATCTGCAAAAAAACTGAGCTCTTTCCCGGTCTCCTCAGCGTTTTTCCTTAAATTTTCATTTTCTTCAGTTAAAAAATTGATTTCCTGCTGCTTTTTGCTCATCAGCTCCTCCTTTTCTCGCTGATAGGCGTTGAAAAAATCATTGAATTTCTTATTTTCCTCCATCAGCACTTTTATTTTCTCCTTTAGAGCTATATTCTCATTAAAAAAAGTCTCAATTTCTTTAGAAAGTGTCATATTTTCATCTCTTTTCTGATTAGTCATCAGATTATTCAAGGCTTTCTCTATTTGGAGGAACTTCTGCTTCCAAACCTCCATTTCTTTTACATATTGTCTATTATTCAGATTTAATTTTTCATTCTCTATGATTAGAGCTTCACTTTTCCTGACTAATTCGCTGAAAACTTCGCTTTCTCTGATTTTTTCATCCAACATTTGTCGGATCGCCAAATTTTCTTGCTCTTTCCCTTCGATAATTTCCTGCTTTTCCCTGACCATGCTGATTAATTTCTCATTTTCTTTTAATAATTGAGACACATTATCATTAAAATTCTGACTAAGTTTCAACGGAGCATCTCTTTCAAGCAACAATTGGTTCAATCTTTGGTTTTCGTTCAAGACATCATTGATTTTTTTCTCCAAATTCATCAACGCTGCACTATTTTGCTCCTTTTCCTCCCTGAAAACTTCGTATTCTTTGACTTTATTCCTCAATTCGAATATCATGAGCTCCTTATCTTTCAAAATCTGGCCCATTTTATCGTTTTGCAGCTTATAAGCTAGTAGTGAACTATCTCTATCTTCAACTGATCGGTTTATAGATGCTCTTAAATCCAATGGAGTTATAAAACCAGTGGGGGGTTTGATTGGAGAAAACACTATAGTCGAACATGGTTGGGAGTATGTGGCTTTGTTTTGCATCATATGGGTGGAAATCGCTCGGGGTTTCACTGGAGTTTTGGCTGGAGTTGAAAGAGTGCTCATGAGGTTTTCCATGGGAGAGAGAGGGACTTGTTGTTGAGGGAATTTTTTCTGGAATTGTTGGGTCATTTTTGTTATGAATTCGTTAATTTATCAGATTTTTTTTTATGATGTTTTTTATACAATTTTTCAAACTAAAAAATGTACGCAAAAAAAAAAAGTAATACAAAAAAAAAATGTACTCTCACAATATAATATTCCCTCTTGGAAATTAATCTTTATAACACAACCGAAATTATTTAAACTATTTCTGATAAAAGACAAAAAAAAATAATGAAAGAGCGCATTTCTCACCCTCCCACCAAAGTGTCTCAGAAAGTGTCTCAGAAGGTTGGCTCTTTACGTCGTTCTTCACGCCATCGCAAGGAGACGCTCTCAACCTATATCCAGAATGAAGTGATCATCGGTCTTGTTGTTTCTTTCCTTTTGGTTCCGCAATCAATAGCATACTCTTTCATCGGTCACTTTGAGCCTGCAGTGGGTATCCATACCAGTTGGATGCTAGGTGCTATATGTGCAGTTTTCGGAGGTCGACCTGCAATGATCAATGGTATCACTGGTGGCTTTAGTTCAATGATAGGAAAATATGTGGCGATTCCTCAGGATTTGAAATATTCCGGAGATGGAATAGTGATATTGTTTCTATCCACAATTTTCGCTGGGGTTGTCATATGTTTGGCAGCGTTATTCAAAGTTGGACATTTGAATAATTTGATCCCATCAACAGTGAAGATAGGCTTTTGCAATGGATTGGGCCTCATCATAGCAAAAGGCCAACTGGGGTCATTTAAAGATGATAAAGGACAATACGTCACGGATACAACTCTGACTCTAGTCATAATGTACGCGGTGATATCAGCGGTGATCATGGATAAATTCGGAAAAATCCCTATAAAAATATGCAAGAAGATCCCGCCATCCCTGATAGTTCTCATTGTTTGCATAATTCTTGAGTTTGCTGTTGTTAGACCCTTAGGAGCTAGAACGTACACCATAGGTGACATAGCGACAATCTCAAGTGAAAACGCATTTCCCATTCCTTTTTTCCTCAATTCCATATATAATATGGCAGAGTTGCAAACACCTGGTGTGGTGGGACGAATAATAACTCAAGGAATCAGTTTAGCAGCCCTTGCAATCATGGAGACCTTAATGACAATGGAAATTGTGAATGAATTCACTAAAACCGAAGGTGATGTAGACAAACAGTTTTGGGCATTGGGTGTGGGGAACATAGTTTGTGGATTTATGGGTGCTAGTGGGGGTGATGCTATGATTGGGGTGACTACCGTCAATTGTGTTGGGGGAGGTCGTGGCCGACTCTCTTCATTTACAGCGGCCTTGATGACTATGATAATAATTATGGGTGCTTATCCTTTGCTAAACTTCATTCCGTTGGGGTCCTTAATTGGAATGATGGCCATTGTGGTTTATCGAACGTTCAGATGGTTTACTTTGAAGGGGTTCTTGGCCTGTTTTATGCCAATGCAATTGAGGGAACGACTCGGGTTTCATAATAAAATGGATAGATTGGATTTGGCAGTGATAGTGATTGTCACAGTCATTACAGTTTTGTCCAGTCTTTTAACAGCTTGTTTGATAGGGATTGCTATCGCGGCTGTTGTTTTCACTACGAAAATTTCAAGTAAAATGAAGGTTACCTCAAGATTTGTCACCGTAGATAAAAAAACTTCCGGGAAACCAAAAACCATCAAAATATATTCTGTCAGTGGCCCTGTTTTCTTCGGAACCAAGCTGGAATTTGTCAGAAATTTCAAGGTTCTAGAAGATCCTGAACATGTTCAGGTACATTTCGAAGAAGATGCTTATTTCGATTATACTATCATCGAGGCGTTGAACGTGCTTAGCAAAAGATATAAGGATATGAATAAAAAGATGAAGGTTAGAAGATTGAAGGAATCGCAACATTTGGTGGAAAAAGCTTATAATTTAGTGAAGAACATTGAATTTACTGTGGGGGATGAAATTCTGGTGGATGAAGTGCCTCATCCTATTACCTTTGCTGGGGATATTGAGGTGAAAGATGTTTATCATGATAAGTCAGATGAGGAAGAAAAAGATGAAGATGAGGTCAATGATACAGGGAAGGATATTGAGATGCCACTGATTTATGAGAAAACAGAAATGGAAGAGAAAAAATTGATAAAGTAAAATTACAGTAAATCTCTCACATTTTTTTTGTAATGAATTTACATTGATTTTAATAGTCAATTTTTTTTGGTCTTCCCAAATGGTTGTAAATATTTTTAAAAATCTTTGAAAATTAAAAAAAAACTCTTTATTAAATTTTTTTTTTATTTTCTTACTTTGGTCTTAAAAACCATAATTTCTCAATTTTTTTTAACATGAATTTCTAAGCCTCTTTCAAATTCACCGATAACACATGACAATTAAAGAAAATCTTCATTTCGTTCCTCAACTTGCACGCGAAGCCAGCAGCTTGTCCTTTCTTATAATCTTCCGCCGTCTTCAAATAAATCAAAGTTCCTGCTGAGAAATCTATTTGTTTACTTCCAGCCCATTTTTCTGCAATGACCCAGCAATTCCATTCCGGAACAAACACAATCTGGCCATTATATGGTAAAATTCCTTCTGGATCATTAATTAAAAATTCATTATCTTTTTCGCTTCCTATGCCAGCAACATACACTGCCTTATTAGATTTTGCCTTTAATTCAATGGGCTGAGCTCCTGCTAAAGTGCCTTCATGGCATTGAATGACTATAGAAGGTGTCGCCTGTTTATTAAGAGCATAGTTCACTTTGGGCTTTCTTTTAAGAGTTTTATCATCATCATCGTCACTACCATCATTTTTTTTAATTTCTTCTGTTTTGGGGGGAAGCACACTTTTTCGCCTATTGTTGGTGAGCTTTATGGCGGTTTCAATGAGACTTTCCCCAGACTTTTCCATGCCTGAAGTTTGCACTAAAAAATATCCTTTATGGTTATCATTCGTTGGTTCAGGGGTCACCTTCAGAACTTCAAAGATATGCCCGTTAATATCAAAAATCATATTATTGCTCAGAGCATAAGGTTTGGCTTCCACCTTTAAAGCTGTGAAATTTGTTGTTGAAAGGTCACTGATGTAATATCCTTTGGCATTAGCGTATTTCTTTGCAGTGATTTGAAATTGTTTCCCGCTGACTGTTTTGATATGAGAGTCGAAATAAATGTCAGGAATCACTCCATTTTTCTTCTTACCGAGAATTAATCCTTCTTGAGTCAAATTTTTGTTTTTTTTAATTTTTTTCGCTGTTATATCAGAAAATTCGTAATATTCATCTGTGATTTTGAACACATGTTTTAAAGGATAATCATATTCCTTCTTATTATCTAAGTTGGTTTCCTCATAAATCAAAGTCAATTCAGGCAAACTTTCAGCCAATGGCTTTAAAAGGAGCTCCTTCTTCTGGAAAATGTCCTGCTTGCGCTCGAAATATGTCCATATGCTGTTGTAGAACACATCCCATTGCTTACAAGACACAGTTTTTTGTTGATCCTCATCCAATAAAGACAAAATATTCATAGTTTGTAATTCATTCAATTCTATTTTCTCTTGATTAAAGACATATAGTTTAAACTTTTCAAGAAATCTGGCTGAATCCACAATTTGTTCTTCTCCAAAGCTCTGAATCCAGAAATCCGCTGAAATAGTGCTTTGAAAATTCTGGTTTATCCCAATTTTGCTTAATTTTTCATCGACTAAATCGAATCTTTTTTCAAGATCATCAAAACGCTGGATTTCCTCATTGCCATTTTTCACAGACACTGCCAAATTTAGACTCAATACGTTTTTACTGATTTCATCCATATGTTCTTGGCAACTTTTCCTCAATGAAGAGCCTTTTAAAAACTTCATGATTTTATTTGATGTGTTTTCTTTCTGAAGAAAGGCCATCAATTTGGTTAAGGAGTTTTCCAAAAGAGAAAAAGCTATGGGAAAATTGTCTTTTTTTACTTTCCCTTCATCATAGGCCTGCTTGAATTGGGTCATGGATTGAGTGATTGCATCCATATAAGATTTAAGGGAATTTAAATAGGAATCTCTACTTTTGGCAAGAGTTATGAGGTCTTTTATGTAGATGGTGAGATCGATGATTTTCTCGATGGTGTTAATATTCATCTTGCTATTTTTATATATATATGAAAAATCAGAGAGTTTCAGATTTATTTTTCTTTAACAACAAATAGTTGAAAGTGAAAATTTTTCCTGTTTTCAGCTTTTTTTTTAATTTTATTAATTTTATAGAACTTTCAAATTTTTCTTAATTTTATTTTCAATGTTGATGTTCTTCCAATTCATTCCTTAAAAAAAATATGTTTCCATGAATAAATATTAATGAATGCATTACAATTGTAAGGCGTATGCCATATCAGAGTCAATTTGCCTATCAATTTGCCTTTGTTTTTCGAGAATACTGTTTTTGTTTTCGTTTAAATTAGCCTCTTGAATAATTTTTTTAACAAAATTAAGACTATGTATGATTGATTATTAGTTTATGTACGGGGAATTTTGCTTCCGAAATTTCGAACACTGTTGTTAATGACCTTGGAATTTATGAGTTTTTGGTTATTGAACTTGATATCCTTTGATTTTTCATTTTGGAAATCGAATTTTTCTAATTTCGCTTTTTCCTGACGAATGAAATTCTCGATTTTTTCATCATCAGAACTGTCTAACGAGTCCTATATTTCATAAAAGAAAAAATTATTGTTTTTTTGGCATTTTGACTAAAAAAAGAAAAGTTGTACATTATTCATGTTATGAAATTTTTTGAAATATTTTAAAATATTCTCTAAAAATATAGAAGCAGAAAGAAATAAAATTTTTATATTAAAAAATAACAATCAAGCTAAATGGATTATTATCATTTAAAAATAGATGAATTCTTGAAAACCTTAATTTTATATTTCTCATTATTAAAAATCCAATATCCATGAAAATTTATAAAACGAAAATTCTAAACGAAGAGTTTTTCCATTTTTTCCACGAATTTAAAAAACTGAAGCTTAAAGGAGAGCACAAAAAATTCAAAACTTTATATTTCGAAGTTTTGGTTATGATACTTATGAATGTTTTTCTTCTGAAAATTGATTTTAAAAAATTGAATTTTCTGAAACGGATACACCAAGGCAATTGCAAAAATAGCTTTCAAAACTTTAAACAACCCTTCCAAAAATCATGATATAAGCAGCTTTCCAATCACCCTCAGCACTTTAACAATTTATGATTATTTGAACAAAAAATTTAACAATAAATATGGATCTATACCTGAAAAACATTTTACATTTATGGAGTCCCAAACCCATTAGGCCAAAATCAGATTTATTTTTAAATGCTGGAAAACTTTATATTGTTTTAACAGCTTTAAAGTAAATTTTAGCTTTCCAAATTTTTAAAAGGAAAGTTAGATTCATCAGCAGAGGATTAAAGGGAAAAGAATGACAGATCGACTGGGAAAACCTTGTTCAGAAAAAGAAGAAATAATGGAAGCAGGAATTTTTGAAGAGGAAGACGATTAATTTCACAACCCATTTTTAAGTTATTTATCAAAAACTAAAATCTGCAATTTTTCTAAATTTCTGATTCTCAAAAAATTTTTATTTTTTCTTTATCCCATGTATCCTGGCACTCCACCCATTCCTCCAACTTGGCTTCCCATGAACCCTCCCATCATGCTGTTCATCGGCATTTGGCCGGGTCCAGCCATGAGCATTGGATTATTGAATCCTGGCATCAGGAAATCAGTGACCACATCAAGTGGTTGATTCATTTGTTGTTGTGCCTGTTTTTCTTCTTTCTTTTCTCTATCCTCATGTTTTTTCTGCACCACCTCCACTTTTGTGGTCAATTCCTTAACGATCTGGATGAAATATGGCATAGAATAATCGAACAATCCGAATCTCCAACTCAATTCCAAGGCAATGTTTGGTCGGATGAGGTCATAACAAGTGTACAAACAACAAGTGAACATCTCTTTTTCGCCTTTGCTCACGAAAAAACGAAGGAGCTCCTCCACAAGCTCTGGTTTGGCACTTTCTTGAGCTGTTTCAATGGCATCCTATGAATAAATTAAAAATTAGTTCAAAATTTAAGAAAAAATGCATACCCTATAAACTTTATCCAATTTTGACAAATTGATTGAAAGGTCATATTTTCCGATTTTTCTATATAAATATGCCGCGACTCTTCTAAATTCGATGAGCTCATGAGTTTCAGTGGCTTTGCAAAGCGACAATGGTTCGAAATTCTCATATTGTTGAACCGATTGTCTGAGATTTTCATGATCTTCAGATTCCATATAAACTTCATTCAATGCCTCATTCACTGCTTGGTTGTTGAGATTCTGCACGGTTTTCAACCAAGGGACGATCAAAGGCAAATAGCCGGTTTTTTTCATCACAGTAACGGTTTTGGTCAGATCAATTTTATTGGTCAATCCTTTCAACAGGTCATTGAGCATCATGGGCATTTCTTCCAAATAGAAAAGGATTGCCTTATAATAAAGATCATGGTTGGCCACTTTTTGAATCAAATTGACGAATAGGTCATGATTCCAAGCAGAAGGCGAATGCTCAATCATTATTTGCACTGAATTATCAAATTCATCATAATGAGAGTACAAATAAACAGCCTCAGACCATAAAAGATATCTTTCGCAAGCTCTCAAAAGCTTGGAGACGTTGAGTTTTTGGAAGTATATCTTGATATGTTCCATCAATTTCTCTGGTTGGTATTTGGCATATAAAATACCCAACTCAGTATAGATACCAATATGTGCTCTTTCCAAAGTCATGCCGTTTTGTAACAAACTAATCATTTCATCAGCAACTTCATGCTCTTCATAATGAGCGATCAAATCCTCCAAATGATCCGGATGGATGATGATGTTCATCCCTGCAACTGCTGCCAATTTGTATTCTTGAGCCTCAACACAAGCCATACAAAGTTCTTTCCAAGTCCTTGGAGTGTTGGCTTTCTTAGCTGCATCAATTGCCTTTTGGAATTGCTTCAATCTTACAAGACAAGAGGCGATTCTGGCATTGTTCTTAATGCTCGAAAACAAAATTCTGGCTGCTTCATAAAGCTTTTCATCATAACAACGATCTCCCACTCTTTGGATATCAGCGCTATTACTGTTGGTAATGAAATTCTCAAGCTCATTGAGTTTTTCTGTTTTGGCATAACAATAAATGATCGTGTTATCAATCAAGACATCCTTGAGTGCTTGTCTAGCCATGAGCAAATATTTTATCAAAGCGTCAAAGAGACCCTCATTTTCAGCGGCATTGATGACACCTGGGTAAGTCGAACTATCATTGGCCTTCATATAACAATCAATGGCTTCATTTACTTGGAATTTTTCCAAGTAACAATGGGCCAATTTGCTCCAGACATCAGGTAGGTTAGTTTTTTCTGCGAATTCAGCGGCTCTTGGAATGCTTTCGATATTATTCAAAAGCACTTCGATAGCTTCCACGAAATATTCTGATTTCTTATAAATGACGAAGGCTTCTTCATAAAGTTGATATTGTTCTCCCAAGGCAATTTTCGCAATATCAGGACCATCATAATTGTCCAATCTATTGATATAGTCCATGACTCTGGCTTTATCAGTTTTAATGGCAGTGATGATCAACAGGTTTTGGAGTTTCTTATATTGTCCGAATTCACTGTTATGCAAAACAATTTTTTCCAATAAGGAGATAAGATCCACATGCAATTCGGCAGCCAAAAATGCTTGGACGGCACATGAAACTTCATCAACATTCTTGCTATCAGGCAAAGCCGCAGACACCACCTGTTCAATGATGGCTTTTCTATGTGGATTGTCAGGTGATAAAACGGTATTCCATAATTCCTTCGATTGTCTTTCAACGAGATATCTAGCTTGTAGACGATAAAGTGAATTCTTGTTGGTCACTTCAATCAACTCCATATCACAATTACCCCAGGCTCTCTTATAGGCTGTATAGGCCAAATGTGGGTCTCTTTCCTCGCAATATTTTCCCACAACAAGTGAGTCATAATATTGGTTGTTGATCAAAAAGGATTGAGGGTCTTGATTGGTGTCGATCTTGATCTTGGCCAAAGCATTATGAACTGCTGGTAGGACATTACCTTCAGCCACTCTAGAATCCAGCCAATTTTCCAAGACTCTTAGCTTGTTTCTCTTATCGAACTCTTCAATTAATTGGTCGATCGGGCAATTTCCTCTGATGGTATATAGGATCTGTTTCATGTAATTTTCATCACATTCCAAATCAATCAAGGTTCCAAGCACTGCGGAAGTGGCATTTGGGTTCACTTTGAAGAGATAGATCTCGATGTATTTGGTGAAATTGTTCTTAAAGAGATACTTGGTGAGTTCATCAACGAATCCATGAATATCACAAAGGAAAATCAAAGGCTTAGGGTCAGGAAGTTTGATTTCCTTGAGAAAATCTTTAACCTTCACAGGGTCATAACAATCGGTTTTTTCCCTGATAACTCTTTCAACTTCCTTCATTTGGTTGCATTTTGCAGCAGCTTCAATGTATTTGTAATAAATATCCTTGTCATTGGTGTTGTTGATGATCGAGCCCAAGAAATAATAAATTCCATCAAAACTACCCACACCTTCGAAGATTTTCAAACAGGTCTGGAGATCAAGTTTCTGGTAATTGGCGGCAGTGACTTGAACACATAATTGCAAATTCTGTCTATTATGTCTCAACAAGTCCCCAATACAGGTCATCATCCATTCGGATTGCATCTTGCTCAAATAATTCACAATCCAATCCGCAGGAATAGCATGAGTATTGAGGATCACTCTTCTCATATCCTTCAAGTCCGTATAATTCTCCAAAGATCTTTGGAACATTCCTTTCTGTTCACATAACATGGCTATTTTTTGCTTGTTATATTGGTTCCATTTCTCCATCTGCAAAAGAGCATCTGCAACTTGAGGCGCATGCATCAAATTCAATTCCAACACCTTTGTTTGCCATGGGCCATCTTCAGGTCGGTTGGCAACCATGCATTCCACTAAAAATCCAGTCATTTCCTGCAACTTATTGTTTTGCAAAAATATCTCAGCAATCGAATGAACATTGATCGATGCATCCTTTTGACACAAGCTCTTGGCAGTTGTCAAAGCGGCCTCTGGGTTCGTAACCACCAATGATTTCAACATGCTGATGTAATCAGGTCGGAATCCAGCTTGCGCAGAAATGCTCATGGCAAGATCTAATTGACCTGTCTCCATATAACTTTGGGTTAATTTTTGAGTGCTTCCTGCCTTCTTATAAATGATGATGGCCAATTGGATATCATAAGGCTTGACGAGATCTCCTAACTCTTCAGAACATTCCAATTTATCTTGCGTGAGCCAATTTTCGATGAAATTCTTGCGGTTGTTAGCGAGGACTGGCTTGACGAGTTCGATTGATTCGAAGACTTTTAGATAAATAAAAAGAATTTAATGCAAAATTACAAAAAAAAAAAAAATTTTGCTCTATTTTTATAGGGCTATTACCGTTCAGTTTTCCTTTTTCCAACAAGGTTTGGAAATAAATCAAAATAGGTTGTGGTTGTCCTGGTTGCGATTGAAGATTCTTGAATTTGTTGATGGTGTCAGGGTTTCTCAAAAGGGTGCCTGGTGCTTGAGAAGCAATTTTGGCAGCTCCTTGGTAATTTCCACTGATCAACATATTGTTGAACAGGTCCACAAAGAGGTTATCACAGCCAGGGAGACTGTATCTAGCAGCGAGTTTCAAAGCCACTGAGGATACATCTGGTATGGCATAAGAACATTGCGTGACCATGTGGTTGATGTAACCTTTTTCATCAAGAACTGCTGAAATGAGGGAACCGGATTTGCTGATCACGAGGATACCATCGGTGATGGAATTTCTGGTACCAATGAAGACAGAATCTTGGGGAGAAGAAATTGCTTGACGGAAAAGAAGGGCACCGGTCGACAACTCGTAAAGGAAAAGATGACCAAACTTAGACATAATGTAGAGAACACCATATTTTTGGGAAAGGTGCATGAAAACTGGGAAGTCAGAAGGGACGTCTGGGGAATAGGTGATCTCGGAAACCTTTTTGTGTTTGGGGATACCTTCAGGAGGAGGAGCTAAAAGGAAAAAGATGAGATTGATCAAATAAAAAAAAATAAAAAATGTAGAAAAAACTTGAATAAACATCAAAAATATATAATATAACAAAATTTAAAAATAGAATGATGAAATTTACAAATAAAACATTCTAATTTTATGAAAATATAAATAAAATACAACAATGAAAATGACTAAATATATTAAATCAATTATAAACAGTACAAAAATGTTATATAATACATAAATTGACACTATCAATAATAAATCTAAAACAAAATTAAAATTACTTATTTCGGTCATATGCACTCGACTGTTCAACTCTCCAGCCTTCCTTTCCACAAAGCAGAATAACGTAGATTTGTGGGTGTCTGTGTGAATCAATGCTTCTCCAAAGCAGCAGCAATGTCCTGTAATAAAAAAAAACCACCACTTTCCCCTCCCTCTTACATTTTATTATAATACCTTCCAATAACTGTTGTTTGGCACCCTCTATCAGGAACAATTGAATGTGTCCATTGATGGTTTTTCCTCCATCTGGGGTCATGATTCCCCACAAAGCGCACCATTTCTGATTAGGCTCCAAACCAAAGCCTATGATCTGCACCGAGGCATCAGCAATGGGTCCTGCTCTATCCATGATTTTCACTTGATCTTCGTTTGGATTGTTGATGTCCATCATAAAAACAGCAGTAGCAGTGACCACAGCCAACTTTGCGAGGTTAGCCCATTTCCAGAATATCACAGGTTCTGGGAACTCCACATTTTTCAGCTTTTGCTTAGAGTCCATGTTCCAAATCTAGTGTAATGAAAATTAATTATTTCAATTTTTTAATTTTTTCAAAATTAGTAAATTTTTTTTTTAAGACGTGTTTTTTAACATCGTTAGGGTTATTTAAATTTTGACGCGTGGCAAATAAAAAATTCAAACAAAAAAAAATGGTCTTACTTGAACTACATGACCTGCCGCACTCTCAGATTTGGCCTTCAAGGCTATGATGTTCTGGCCGGGGTGCATTAGCGCAGCTTCGGCCTTGTTTGGTTTTCTTGACATTTTGAAGTTGTTGGTCGGCTCAATGATTGTCAGTTGGCCTTCTCCACCCTTTTTTCAAGGAACGGAAAAACTCGGAAAAAGTAAAAAAGAAAGAAATTTTACTGCTGAGAGGTCCTTGATCGATATGTATTTGTCAGATTCGAAGTTTGTGACTCCGAATTTAAAGGATTTCGGGTCCACTGCCAAAGCTGTTAATTTGATGACCTCTTGGGAAGTTAAGGGGTTTTTCTGTTGCATTGGGAATTTTAGGGATTTTGTTTTTTTTTTGTTTGATTTTGAATTTTTGATATTTTCAGGATTTTTAAATCGAGAAAGATTTACTTTTATTTCGTTTGAAATAAAATGAAAAATAAAATCCCTAGAAAACGAAAGGTTTTAATTTTAATTTTTAAATTTCCGAAATGCTTCAAATATTTTTCAAATTTAAACAAAAAAAAAACACAAGCCCAAATTTTTTCCAGAAAAAAAAAACGATACATTATTTTTTGCTTCTACCAAAACATTTTAAAAATAAATGGGATTTTTATCCCAAAATTTGAAACCCAAATTGTTCCTAAGAAAAAACAAAAAATTTTTCATTAATACACAAAATTTTTTCCACAAATAAAAAAAATAATGAAGCTTATTTAACATGCTTTCGTCCCATTTTATCTCCATTTTTCTATACTGTCTGTCCTTCTCCTCAGCAATCACCCTCGACCGCAAATTGAAGCATACGGAGGAATTGGAGGTTTTGGAAATCACCGAAGACAACGACTTTCATCGTCCAATGCCTAACAACCGACCATTAATAGGCATTTTGACACAACCTTCCGCCTGGCCAAAATTTTTCGACCCAGATGACTTTTCATATATAGCAGCAAGTTATGTAAAATATTTAGAAGCAGCAGGGGCACGTGTGGTCCCCATAAAATACAATTTGAATCATACAGAAATGGGGAAAATTTTCCAAACTCTGAATGGATTGTTGCTCCCGGGAGGGGGGTCTGATCTTTTCAATGAGAAGGCAGAGAATTTCACGGATTTTTATGAAAGTGGTAACTTTTTATTGAATCTTGCGAGGAAAGCGAATGAAAATGGGGAGTATTTCCCAGTATGGGGGACGTGCCTGGGATTCGAAATGATGATTTTGTCAGTTGCTGAGGATAACAAGATTCTGTCATTGTTCAATTCCACGAACCATTCTATGAAATTAAAATTCCTAAAGGTTGAAGGTTTCATTTTGTAGTAAAATTTGGGAGATCTGAAGTTTTGTTTTATTAGAGCACGTTGATGAGCAAGATTTTTTCAAGGATGAGAGAAAAAATGAAGTATTATTTAAGCCATGAGAATTTCATGTACTTCAACCATAGATTTGGAATTGAGATCAAGACATTCTATCGTAAAAAAATAATTTTAGTAGTTTGAGATAAAAAGTTTTATGGCTTAGAAAATAATAAATTGAGGGAGTTCTTTGACATACTGACGATTAATTCAGATAAAAGTGGTAAAACATTTGTTTCTGCGATAGAGGCCAAAGACTTTCCTTTTTATGGAGTGCAATTCCATCCGGAAAAAAATTCCTTGTAATATTTTCATTAAATTTAAATACTTTTTTTTAATAAGTTTGTTGCTTTTTTTTTAGCTATTTTGCAATAATTTAGATCTTTGTTTTTTTTTTATTTTTTTCACATTTTTTTTTTCCACTCTTTTATATTTATATTTTGATTATTCTTATTAATATTATTTCCATAAATTTTTAAGTGAGTGGCAAGAACATCTCGAGATTAATCATTCTCCTGGAGCAATAGAAGTTCAACAATACTTCGCTAATTTCTTTGTGAATGAGGCCAGGAAAAATCCACGAACCTTCAACAATAGCAAAGAGGAGAAAAAGGAATTGATTTCAAATTATTATTCCATCCCTATTTCCGAAAGTTTTGTGAATGTCTATGTTTTCACCAAGCCTCCGATGAGAGATCTATTCAAGCTAAACATCCATTCAAGACGATTTTTAAATTTCATCCAAAATTGCAAACACAGTAACGGAAGTGAATCATGTAACCATTCCCTCAACCACAATAACAATAACAATAATCTTATGGAAAATGACACAAATCAAACAAAAAATAAAGAGAATGATACGAATTTGATAAAAATTCCAGAAAAGAATGAAACAAACTTTATAAAAATTCAGGATAATAACACAAATTCGACAGACACTAAAAATAAAGAAGATCTTGTTAATAATAATGAAACTAATAAAGAAACTATCGTTAATAATAACGAAACTAATAAAGACCCACCGAAGAACGATAATAGCACAACATCAAATGGAAATAAAGAAGAAATTAATAAGGACCCAATGAAAAAAGATAATGCCACTACTCCTCCAATTACAAATGGAACCAATGATAGCATTGATCATGGCACGGCTATATCGTCAACAATAACTAATCAAGAAAAGACGGAGATTGTCAAGAATGAGAATAAAGGCTCTTTTTTAAAACCTGTTTAATTGAGCAGATTAAAAACTTTGAGAAAATTTCTTGAAAAAAAAACAATAATTTTTAAAAAAGCATATTTAAATATATAAAAATTTAGCTTATATCCGGCTAAAATAATAGGTAGCAAGGTGATAAAGAGGCGTTTTAGAAACTCATATATTTTAATTTTAAAGAGAAAAGATAGTTTTTAGAACAAATCAATATTTTTCTCTATATTAACAAAAGTTCTCCTCGCTTAATGAAGTGGAGAGAAGTTTTTAACAAGACATAGATTAACAAACTAAACCCCTCTAATGATTAAATAAAGTTTGGCGAGTTTTTTGTCAAATTCTTCATCAAACAATTGTTCATTTGAATAAGGAACAATTGTCAGCTTAGTAATTTATTTCTGTTTATGACTATACTAAATTGCGCAAAAATAAAAAAACATCATAGGTTTAGTTATTTTTTGGGATAGTCAAGCCGATTTTATGTTAAAGATCCGAAACTCATAAACAATCCTTTCATTTTTTATATCTTTGTTTTTTAATTTCAGAAAATTAAATAAAAAAAATTATAAAAAATTTTGCTCACATTAAATTTTAAGTCGGACCCAAAGAAATTAATTAATTTTCTTTCCAAAGTCTTTATGAAAATGAAAGTTTTTTATCAATTACAATTTTTTTTTTTTATAATTTGATTTAGTTATTTCTTCTTTTTTTTATGATGCTATTTCAAGGCTGATTGGGCCTGTTTTAAAAATTTTTAAAATTTTAAGAATTGTAAAGATTAAAATAAATTAAAAGAAATTTTTAAAATTTTTTTTTATGGGACTCTAATAAATAAAAACATAAGGATCGACCAAGATCCTAAAGTCTCAAATCAACGTGATGATTAAACAGATATTCAAAGTCAAAGACTCGCAAGTCAACCACTAGCTTATTTGGCCAAAGACTTCAATGACAAAAGC
>Ga0302186_10002094_pt1 | contig 15687 bp, 11 predicted proteins | sample II_Bog_E1_2_FD_198782 | JGI IMG/M metagenome (GOLD analysis project Ga0302186, IMG submission 198782) | Peat permafrost microbial communities from Stordalen Mire near Abisko, Sweden - II_Bog_E1_1 | ecosystem: Environmental > Terrestrial > Soil > Wetlands > Peat | place: Sweden: Abisko... | reverse complement strand
TTCAAATTCACTTTATTTTTCTCATTAATAGTTCGATAGAAAGAAAACGAATGACTTAGGATGATCATTGAAGGGTCATGGCTCTCTATCAATTTAAAGACAATTGTATTGAAAACATGCCAAAAATCCTTTGATTTAATTTTAAATTTTGGATGGTTTGGATTGTCTGTTCTCATTGGCACCGAGTAGAAATGCTTCTTGGTCCTATTTTTGTTGAAATCTTGCATGGCCCTCTCTATTTCATCAAGCAAAGGTTTTTCTCCATCAATTGTGATTGAAATAATTTGCAAATGTTTTGCCAAACCATTTGCAACGATGTAATTCACCGGATTGTCAAAACCATCTAAATTAATGAAGGTGATTTTGGGTAAGTTTTGATCAGTGTAGAAATAATCCATCTTGTCCTTTTCTTTGACTCCTTTGACATAACTTTTTAATTTGTCATAATATCCAATGATCCCAGCTATCATCGGATGCATCGATGAATAATTGATTTTCTCCTGAAAGTAAAGTCTCTTCCAAAAAATCAGACTGTTGATTTCTCCGTCTGCGATTTTCTCTAAATATTCCTGAAAATCCTTGGCAAAATTTGTGTACACCCTCTCTAATTCCATTTTGCAATTTCCCAACAAACGTGGCATATCTTGACAATTCTCTAGAAGCCTCACAGCTAATTTTTCCTTGTCTTCTATAGCCTTGTTATTGAATTTCCTTGTGAGTGTAAACAAATTATTTGGAGTGAAATTCTCGTAGGCTTGGTAATTTTGGGTCAAACACAGAAATCTCTTCATTATCTCTTCAAAAACAGTCATTTTACCTGTATCCTTTTGGTAAAGCTGCACAAATATTGCAAGACTCTTCTTATAAGTGAAATTCCTGCACTTCTTCTCCTCAAAGAAGTTTTTCTGACTCAACTCGCAAGAACCAGGCTGATTTATAACTGGTTTTTGGTCATGTTCGATATAATGGGGTGTGAATTTTTGGCTTCGATTTTCATGATGACAAGGGACAAGTACCTCACCCCTCAATTTCCAAGAATCATTCTGATTAATAACTGCTTTTGGATCATGTACGCATTGCTCACCATTGTTGTTGTTGTTGCTTGAAATATTATCTGATGGTTCTTTTGATCTTGGTTCCGCATGAAGTGTTTTTTCTTTTTCTTCAAATTTTTGTGGGGTTGAGCCAACATCACCTTCATCACTGCTCATTTTAAACTTAAAAATTATAAAATTTATATAGAATTAATAGAAAAAAATTGGGGATTTTTTTATCAAATTTAAAAAAAAAAGTTTTTCTCAATTTTTTTTTCAACACTTTTTTCCCCTCAAAAAATAATTTTAAACAATTTGATTATTTCCCAATTTCCTCATTTTTTCCTCAATAATTCATTTATCTTATTTTTCTCGAAATTCCTGGCTCCAATCGTCGATTCCTTCTGCGAATTCATCAGATTTTGATCCGGATTATACGTGATCCCTGGTAAATTCGGCATTGCCTGATTATCCAGACTTTCTCTGATTTCGAACCCTGGCTTATTTTCATTGCCAGCTCCCACAACATGTATATTATAAGGTGGAGGCACTAATTGTTTTTCCATATTTTCCCAATTAATGGTTTTGAAAAACGTATGATTTTTCACATCATTGATCGAATTAGTGCCTAATCTTTTCTCAGGATTCGTTTCTAACAATCCTTTCAAAATAGCGACAGCTTCAGTGGAGAAGAAATCCGGATAATTCGGTTTATTATCCAATATGAGTTTTTCAATCTTCGCAAATTGTCTATCTTTTGTAGTGAAAGGAGGCATTCCAGCCAACATTTCAAATAATAAAATGCCCAAACTCCAGAAATCCACCGCTTTGGTATGACCCCTATTGATTAAGATCTCTGGAGCCAGATATTCTGGGGTCCCAGCGAAAGTATAGGCTTTTCCCTCAGTTTGTTTTGATAGCCCGAAATCAGTTATTTTTATATGTCCTTTATCAGTAAGTAGGATGTTTTCAGGCTTGAGATCTCTATAAATGATGTTCATTTCCTTATGGAGATAATTTATAGCCAAAATGACCTCAGCGAAATAAAAGCGAGCTGCTTCTTCTGGAAATCTATTATGTTTTCTCAAAAGGTTAAAAAGCTCGCCTCCAGCGAGATATTCCATGACCAAATAAACTTTGGAAGAGGTTTGAAAGGCGTATTTGAGGTTGACAACGAAGGGGTTTTTGTTTTTCAGGAGAATGGTCTTTTCAAGCACGATGTTATCAACTAATTTATTCTGATAAATGTCCATTTTCTTCATGATTTTCATAGCATAGGTCTTCGTGGGATTAGAGCTTTTCTTTACGAGAAGGACCTTCCCAAAGGCTCCTTTTCCAATACATCTAACAATGAGGAAATCTTGGATCGAAAGCTTCTTTTTATTAGGTGGAGCCACTAGAATTTGTGCTGGTTCCATCACTTTTTTCCCATCATTTGAATTCCGATTATTAGGAATAGGAGGCTTATTATTACGAAGATTTGGGTCTATAGGTGGTTTATTGAGAGGAGGTTGATTAGATGGGCTTTGAGATTTGGGCAGTTCCTTTGATGGAGGCTTGGAAGAATTCTGAGTGAGGGCCAATTGGCTTTTAGCAGCATCTTGGGAAGTTATAGGGGTCGAAGAAAAACAATTGCAGCTGAGCTGACTGCCCATTTTAGAGAATACTTGAAATAATTAGAGGAAAATATAGGTTTTTATGAAAAAATAAGAATTTAAGTAAATGATTTCAGTTTTTTTAGAGTTTTTTTAGAATGTTGGGATTTATCAGAAATTCAGAATATTATAAAAGATAGGGTTTTCTAATGGTTTTTAGGGAGAAAAAGTAGCAGATAATAGAGAAAATTGGATGTTTTATATAATTTTATTAAGTTTTTTGAAGTAAAATCTTAAAAACTATATATATATATAATCCTAAATTTTATCTCCTGTTTTTTTTCGTTAATAATATGAAACTAATTAAGTCCTCAAATTTTAGCCTTCTCTATTTGAAAAATTGCCTTCTTGTTTAAAGTCTGCAAAAAATTAAAATCCTCCACTTTAATCCCATTTAATCCCTCCATTAATATCATTTTCTCTCATATAATGCCTAAAATCAAGGACACGACCAATAAAAGCCGTAAAAAACACAAGTCCAAGCCTAAATCTTCAAAGAAAAGCACAATGGTGGATGAAGAAGGTCTTTTCTATTACTTTTTCCTTTATTTTCTTTAAATAAAACCTCTTTTTTATAGGTAATGAGCTCTTTAATGTGGAATATGTCTATGGGAAGAAAATCGATTCTCGGGATGAAGAAATCAAATATCTGGTGAAATGGGCCGGATTCAAGAAATCAGATTCCACCTGGGAACCTTATGATCATTTAGCTGCTGTCCAATCCACAATCAAAGAATATGATCTCATACAAAGTCGACAGCTTTTCTTGGAGAAATATCTCAATAAACCCATAGAAAAACTCATAAAACAAGCCTTACCTCAGACTAAATTACCTATAAATGAGCTGACTTTCGAAGAAAGGATTAAAGAAAACAAGGAAATTGAAGAAAAAGCGGAATTCGGGGATTTCCAGAAAAATGCCCCAAAAAACATCATTAAACATAGAGAAGGAAAATTAGAAAAAAAGACCAATATCAGCTCTGTGTTTTATAAGGTCGAATGGGAAGAAGAAGAAGGAGGATTTATCCCGAGAAGCCGATATTTCTCTATTGAGGATTTGAAACTATATTGTCCTTTGTTGTTGATCCAATATCTCGAAAAAAACGTGGTTTTCATTGAGAAAAACCATATGAAATAATAAGAAAACCAAGAGAATTTATCTGAAAATAGGATTTATTTAAGGTTTTCTTTAATTAAGAGGAAATTTTAACATGTTTTTCCTTTATTTTTATTTCTTTATCCCGAAAAGACTACTCATCATGCCTTTTTTCTCTTTAACCTCGCAACTTTGTCTGAAAACCTGTAAAATCACGGTTTTTTCAGCTTCTTCGCATTTCATTATGGAACATAAGATCTTCAATAAATCCTCAGTGTCTTTGGAATTTCTAAGAAAAAGATGATATAAAACTAAGAATCTTAAAAAACCAGACTTTTGGCCTAATTGTTCAAGGAATTTCACGAACATCTTCTTGAAATGTTCTTGATAAGAATAAGTTGTGGTGTTTTTATAATCGTTTTCATTGTTTTCGAGCTTCTTGAGAAGTTTTTCCTTTTCCAATTCCAATTCCTCATTCATTCTATTCAATTTCTGGATCTATTTTTTCCAAAAATCAAGTCTTTTCTTAAAGAAATTCATTTAAAATCAATCTACCTTTTGAATAAACATCTTCTCATTTTTCTCTTGATCCTGACATAATTCCATCATTTGTTTATTCAATTGATCCATATTCATCTTTATTAGATCATTCGCCATCTTTAATTCCTTATTTTCTTGGAAAGTCTGATTTGTATAATTCAAAGATTCCATATTTCTCCTGAGATTCTCATTTTCATCCTGTAATTTCCTCACAGTATTCTGCAAATTCGGGTTATTCATACCTTCTTCCATAGGAGGTCTCGCATCCCCAGAATCACGCTTTTTCCCAGAGAAATAGACTTTTTAAAGAAGTTATTGATTTACCTCGAGAAATGATTGAATCTCATGTATAGAACTGACTCCAAGAAGTAGAGATTTCCCGAATAAAGAGTCGTTTTTCTTATCTTCATCCTCAGGCTTTTTCTGTTGATTTTCATTGACATCCTTTAATTTCTTGAGACAATCTATTTCCTGGGTCGTCAATTTCAATTGAAGTTGCAAATTCTCATTTTCATTGGTTTTCGTGCTGATTTCCTTCCTTAATTTTTCGATATGAGAAATGTTTTCTCTTAAATTTTGATTAATAAATTCTAGGTTTTTGATGCTCCTAAAAATCAAAATTAACAGGCTTTTTTTTTAATAAAATTACTCTTGTTTCGGATTAGGTTGGCTTTTTTCTTTTTCCTTCTTTTTCTCTATATATTGTCTAATTTTTATCAGAAAAAAGCCTTTGTTTTCAAAGAATTATCTAAAAATAATATACTGAAGCATCTTCTTATAACCCAAGATTTCCTTAAAAGGAGCTTCTTTCCGCCAGATATATTTCTTCACATCGCTGTTTTCTGGAATATAACATAAAAGGATCCAGACTATATCATGAACTTTAGTGATTTTCTCGATCTTTTTCTTAATTTTAACCCCAAAAAACACTTTTTTTTAATATATTACCATGCAAGTCTTTAATAACACCTCATCAGATACTGATTCATGAGCCTGGAAAATCTTCTCGATTTCGTTATAAAGCCAAATTTGTGAATTTTTCTTAAATAAAACAGGAATTCGTTCCTTTTCCTTTTCATCATCACTTTCCAAAGATTTCCTTTGTTCGCTTTGAAGCATATAATTGCCTGAATCCTTAAGGAAATCGAGGATTTTATCGATTATTTCAAAGAAATCGAGATCTTTAGTTATTTCAGGAATCCTTATAGTTTTTTCTAAACGACTCAATAATTTCTCCTTTAAGTCTATTAATAGAAATCGTTCTTTTTCTTGAATTTCTAGCTCTAATTTCTGGTTTTTCTCTAGTTCTTCAATTTTTTCTTGATAAAGTTTCTGATAATTTTCAGAAAAAGTGTCGTTTTCTAATTCTAATTGTCTTCTTAAATTCATCTCATTCTTATGCATTTTATCAATGCCTTCGATATCTTGATTTAATTCAAAGATTTTCTTAATAAATCCCTGATTTTCAACTTCTAAAGACTCTTTTAACTTGAGAAGTTCTTGGATTTCTATGCTTTTGGCTTCTTTCCCTTGATTTTCTAGGCTTTTTATCGTGTTTTCTAGGTTTTTATTAGTAATTTCAAGAGCTTTATTAGTAGTTTCATAGGTTTTATTAGTGCTTTCATAGGTTTTATTAAGGTTTTCAAGAGTTTTGATCCTATTTTCTTTATCTTCCTTAATAAATTCAAGCTCTTTAAGCCTATTTTCGAAATTTTCTCTAATAATAGCGTTTTCTTGTAAATTCCTTTGTAAATTCTCGGCTTTTTCTGATAATTCCTTGTTTTTCTTATTCAAAACCTCAATTCCTTCTTTTAGAAGCTCTTTTTCTTTCTCCAAAGCCTCGATTTCCTTAGAAAAAGCCTTCATTTTTATATCGGAATTCATGATAAAAGCCTTGAAATCCTCTTGAATTTCAGCGATTTTCGCTTCATTTTTCTCGATTTCCAACTTCAAAACCTTGTTTTCTTTAGTAAAATTCTCAATTTCAATAGAAAAGCCATGATTTTCCTTAGTAATTCTAGCGATTTCCTCAATATATCTCAAGTTTTCATCTTTAAATCTCATGATTTCTGAGGTTAGAACAACGATTTCTCGCTTTTTCTCTTCATTTTCGCATATCAAAGTATCGATTTCTAAGGATTTCCTAGCAATTATCTCGATTTTCTCTTTACTTTGCTTAGAAACCTCATCTTTTCGTAGTGAAATCTCCAATAATTCCTTATTTCGCTGAGAAACAATGTTTTCTGATGTTTCGAGCTTTTTCTCAATCGAAATTCTGGATTTCTTTTCTTTTTCAAGACTTTCTTGAATTTCAGCCAAATTCGATTGCAACTTTTGGCTTTTCAAGGTTTCAGTTGAGATTTCTGAGGCTTTTTCCTTGATTTCCTTCGTTTTCGTAAGGATTTCAAGCTTTTTATTAGAAATTTCCTCTTTGAAAGCTTGAATTTCATTGCTTTTCTCAATAATTACTCTAGATTTTCCCTTCAAATCCTCTTCATAAGTCTTAATAGTCTCAATAAATTCGGCCATTTTCAAAGAAAAACCCTTGTTTTTTGATATTTCTGCATTCAAAAGCCCGTTTTTCTCTTGGATTTCCTTCAATAAAGAATCGTTCTTATTTATCAGGTTTTTCTCCACTTCGATTTTGCCCAAAAAGGAGGTTTTTTCATTCACGAGCTCCAGGTTTTCTTTCTTCAAAGCCTCGATTTCTTGGGTTTTTCTTTCTAAATCATCAGAAAAATCAGTTATTTTCTTTTTAAAAACTTCATTTTGCTCATGAAATTCATTGATTTTCATGGTTTTCTCATGAATTTCTTTGTTTTTTCTCTGTAATTCTTCAAGAAATTCATTGATTTTCATGGTTTTCTCCTGAATGTCTTGATTTTTACTCTCTAATTCCTCAAGAAGTTTATTTTCTTTGTTTTCCAGAGAAATCAAAGCTTCATTCAATTGTTTGATTTTCTCAATATTTTCTTCTGATTTCTTAATAAATTCCTTGTTTTTCCTATCAATTTCCTCAATAATCCTTTCTTTTTGAGCCAAATCCTCTTTAATATCTATGTTCTGTTTTTCTAATAATTCGATAAAAGTGAGGGTAAATGAATTAGCCTCGTTTTTTTCCTTTAAAATCGTGATTTCCTCTTCTTTTTTGTTCAAAAGTAGCTCGAATTCTTTGAATTTCTTAGAAATTTCAGCTATTTCCTTATCTTTTCCTAATAACTTAAGATCCAAAGCATTGATTTCATTGGAAAAAGCCACGAGATTAGAGCCAATATTCTTATTTTCCTCAGTTTTCTGAATTATTAAAGCCTTCAATCCTAGGTTTTCTTCTGATTTCTCTGTTAATTCCTTTACTAATAAATCCATTTTCTCGATTTCTGTTTCTTTTAGCTTCAAATCAGTGAGATATTTCGCTATAGATTCTTCGTTTTCCTTCAAATTACTCACTAAAAGCTGGATTTCCTGATCTTTTTCCTTTAATTTCAAAGCCAAAAACCCGTTTTCTTGTTCTTTTTCCTGGGTTTTCTCATCTAAAAGCTCATATTTCCTCATGAGTTCTTCTTTTTCTTCTATAAATCTTTGGAAATCTCGTGTTTTTTCAGCCAAAATCTCATTTTCCTGGGTTTTTTGCTCGATTTCCTGCTGCAAATCCTCGATTTTGACTTGAAAAACACCTGCTTTTTTGGTTTTTTCCTTCTTTTTCTCGAGATTTTCCTCCAAATCATGTTTTTCTTTATAAAGTTCCTCGAATTTCCCTTTGATTTCATCCTTTTCGGAATTGATTTCCTCGATTTTCTGTTTAAAGTCCTCGATTTTCTGAATATATTCGAAATTCACTTCTTTTATCTCTTCGTTTTTCAAGACTTTCCATTTCTCCTCATTTTCTTTAAGGATTTTATCTTTTTCCTCTAAAAACGTATCTTTTTCCTTTAAAAACCTATCTTTTTCCTCTAAAGACCTATCTTTTTCCTCGATTTCTTTCAAAAGTCTTGTTTTTTCCTTGGAAATCTCTTGATTTTCCTTAGAAATTTCTTGATTTTCCTTAGAAATTTCTTGATTTTCCTTAAAAATCTCTTGATTTTTGTTTAAAATCTCTTGATTTTCCTTAGAAAGTCTATCTTTTTCCTTCAAAATCTCTTGATTTTCCTTCAAAATCTCTTGATTTTCCTTAGAAAGTCTATCTTCTTCCTTAGAAAGTCTTTCTTTTTCCTCTATCAGGTTATCTAAATCGAGACTATGGCTTCTGAACGAAATCGAGCTTCTTATTTCTTCGATTTCATTGTTAAATTTGTTCTTTCTGGATTCGCGGTTATTGATGTTTTTTAGATCAAGGATTTCCTTTTGGAAAAGCTGATTTTCGAAGGTCAAATCATCGAATTTCTGTTGATATTCATTGAGAGTTTTCTCATTTGATTCATTTAAGGCCTTGAGATTCTCTATTTGGGTTAATAAGACTGGGATTTCAAGGATTTTGCATTCAAGGGTGGAAAGAACCTGATCTTTTTCCTTGATTGAGAGGAGAAGATTAGAGATTTCTTCATCTTTAGAGGCTAATTTCTCTATATAGGTAGTTAATTCGAATGCTTTTTCCTTTAGAAGATCGAGATTATCCGATATTTCAAGGTCTTTTTCCTTTAGAAGATCGAGATTATTAGATATTTCAAGGTCTTTTTCCTTTAGAAGATCGATATTTCTTGAAATTTCAAGGTCTTTTCCTTTAATGATCTCAATATTTCTTGAGATTTCAAGGTCTTTTTCTTTAATAATCTTGATATTTCTTGAGATTTCAAGGTCTTTTTCTTTAGTAGTCTTGATATTTCTTGAAATTTCAAGGTCTTTTTCTTTAATAGTCTCGATATTCAGGAAATTGCATTTCCTTATTTCCTCTATAAAACCCTCAATTTCAGCTTCTTTCCCTCTAATAGTCTCGATATATCCTGAGATTTCAAGGTCTTTATCTTTAATAGTTTCTTCTTTTAATAAAGCCATTTCCTTATTCCTCAATATCTCTTTTTCCTCAATTTCTCTATTTTTCTCTTGAATTTCCTCAGTAATTCTCTCAATAACTTCATTTTTCTCTTGAATTTCCTCAGTAATTCTCTCAAGAACTTCATTTTTCTCTTGAATTTCCTCAGTAATTCTCTCAATAACTTCATTTTTCTCCTTAATTTCAGCTTCTTTTTCAATAAAATCCTTAGTTTTCTTAATGAATTCCTTTTCTTTTCTTTCTAATCTTTCCTTTAATTCATCCTTTTCATTTTTCAATTTCCTCAATTCGCTATTTTCCTTCAATTTCGAAGAGAAATCTCTAGTATTTTTCTCCATCAAATCCTCGATTTTCTTCTTCAATTCCCCAATGAATCTTTCTTTATCATTGATCAATTTCTTATAATTTTCTTCCTTTTTCTTGGATTCTTCGATTTCTTCATTTTTCCCTATCAAATTTTTCTTCAAATCCTCGATTTTCATTATTTCTTCACCTTTTTTCTTAAACCCAGATTCTTGAATCAATATATTATCTTCTCCATTATGAGGAATTTCTGATCTTTTTGTTAAAAAGAGGTTATTCTTAGATTCATCATTCGAGATATTCAATAGAAATTTGTCATTTTTAGAGAAAATATGCAAATTCGGGATGTTTTTCTTCAAAGTCGTCGTTATTTGTTCCATCAAAAAATTCGTATTATTGGCGTTTTCAGGGTTCGTGATGATTTCTTGCGAAATCCCTAAAATCAAAGCTATTTCCTGGAGATAAAAAGCTGCATTATCTCCCATTTCCTGCGAAAATAATAGACTTTCTCCTTGGAGAAGCTAAGAAAAAGTTCTTAATAAATATTGAGAAAACATTAAGAAAATACCTCAACTTTCTTCATGAGATTAGAAATCAAGGAGTTCTTCTCTTGGAGTTCCTTTATAGAGGACTCATTGAGTTCTTCATTTTTCTTAGTCAAATTATTAGCTTTTTCAGTCAAATAGCTGATTTTTTCATTGAGAGTTTTTTCGATAGTTTCTTTCTGAACTGCCAGGATCTTCTGATCTTCAAGCAAATCCTTCATTTTCTCTGCAAAATTACTAGATTTCACCTTTTCCTGTTCAAAAGCCAACTTTTGATTCGCGAACATCTCTAATTTATTAGAAAATTTCTTCAGAAAAACCATAGAATTAGTTTAAAAAACCTGTGACTTTCTCTTTATCTTTCTTCATGATTTTGAAGATTTTCTTCAAATTCAGATATTTCTCCTTTATTTCCAAATCTCCAGGATTTTGAATATTCCCTTCTTCTTCATCTTCCTTTTTCCCTTCTTTCCGTTCGAAGGTCCTGATATTCCTGCTGATATCTAATAAAAAAACCAGTTTTGAATTTCAAAAAATTTTTTCCTTTAAAAAAAACCTCTCAAATATCTGAAAAGCTTTTGTTTTTGTTCCTCTAAATCCTCAATACTTCTTTTAATGACTTTTTTCTCACTTTCCTCGAGATTCTGGAATTCGTTGTTATATTGATTCTCGTTTACAAGCTTTTGACTTTCAATGCCTTTCAAACTTTCGAATATCAAACGAAGCTCTTGATTTATATTACCGATCATTGAATTTATCTCATTCTTTGCAATTTCAGGCCTTTTATCTAATTCCTTCTGAGCAAAATCCAGCTTTTCCTTTAAATCCTCATTTTCATTGAAAAGGCCTGAGATTTTGCTTTCAGAAAACTCTAATTGATTTTCAAGGAATAAGGCATATTCGACGATTTTCTGATGATTGATTTCAAGACTTTCATTTTGAAGGGTCTTCTCATCATCTAGGAGCTTTTTATTGATTATTTCGAAATGGAGACTTTTGGCTTTTTCTAATTGTTTTTCCTTTTCTGAGATGATCTCGATCAATTGTTTCATATGTTTTTTCCTTTCATTATGTTTTTCTTCTAGATTATTATACATTTCCTTCATTTTGGTTTTAATTCCTTCGAAAGAGAGTTCTTTTTCCTGAAAATCCTTGATTTTCTCTTGAAAATCCTCGAGTTTGCCTTTCAAACCTGTGTTTTCTATGATTAATCGTTCATTTTCGTTATATAATCGTTTATTTTCGAAAATCGCCTCTTCGCATTTCTTCCTCAAGCCATTATTTTCTTGTCTAATATGATTAAATTCCTTATCAGGAGTAGTGAAGGTTTGTAACATCCGGCCGCACTCATTAGAGATTCTTCGATCAGTGGTTTCTGCGCCTGTATTAGTGGTTTTAGGCACTTCAGTCCAAGTGGTCAAGACTTTCAAATCTTTGTTATTCTTCGTGGTTTCAGGCCGAATTTTATGGATATTATTGAAGAAATTCGATGAAGAAACTGATTTAAATTTATTTGAATTGAGGGATTTGTTACGAAAGGCATCTGGAGAGAGATAATGGCGTTCTTTCGGGGATTGGAAGGATTTCTCAGGTTTTTCCATACGTTGGATGAGGGCTTTGTTGCCTGATTCGATCACATGCATCAAGGATTTGATGCGATCGAGGCTTTTATCAGGGTTGAGCATAAGGTTAAAAAGGAGTGGTTTTTTTAGAAAAAATAGATGCTATATTTGGATTACGTTATGTTTATAATTAAATAAAAATTTGTTGTTTGGACTCGAAATAAAAATGAACAAAACTTTAATGATTTTTTAGTTAAGAAAATTAATTCAAATATAAAAGACATAATTTCCATATTTATAGATATTGCAGGCGGCTGCCATAACAAAAACATTGTTGATTAGAGGCCTCATCAATGATGATATAGCCAAAATGTCGAAAAAACTTTTTGATTTCTGCGGTTTTATCTATCAAACCTGTAGCCTCAATATCCAAAAAGATGTTTTTTCTATTGCAATCAGCGCAACTCTCAAGCTTTGCTTTGATAACAAATGGGATGGAAAAAAACCCTTGAGGAAATTTTAAAAATTCCTCAATCTTGCTCAGGTCTTCTGGTGAAGTTTCAACAATGCAACATCCATCTTCCTCTTTGGAAAATAATGAATTAAGCTTGTAAATCGATTCGGTCTCTGTTGGAAGCATTTGTGGGAAATTATTTGATGCCATAAGGAATGAAGAAAATTTATTAGAGATTTCATTATTATTTCAAAGAGTTATTAATCGAAGAAGAAGTCGTATAACTCGGTCGTAGAACCAGATCGTAGATCTAATAAAGGGCGCAAAACCAGGTCGTATAATAAAGGTCGTAAAACCAGGTCGCGAATATAAATTTGTTTTTTAATTAAAATCTTTTAAAAAAAACAAATTTGGTTTTTTCAATCGGTTTTAGGTTTTTTTTGTCATATAAAAACGAAGAAATTATATAAATATATTGCTTCCCAGTATTTTGCTTCCTATTAAAAGGTCTTTTACATCTGGTAAAACTCCAGACTTATTATTTTGTTTTTTGTCATATTTCATATTTTTTTTCATTTCCACTATAAAACTAACAGAAAGAATCAAGATTATTTAACAAAATTTTTTTAAATTAATTTAAAACTTGATCGTCCTCGGACTTGTCTCTTGTTTATTTCTAATTGGATGATGGAGAAGGTAAACATCTGGAAAATAGCAAACCAAAAAACCCAAGTTGTTAAGGAATCTTTAAGAGAGTTTTGGGCTTGGCGTCCTTCGGATCTTTCTGAAGAAATAAAAAAATATGGAAAACCTTTTAAAAAATGGGATACCATGACAAAAGTGTTCACCAAACTGGAAAATAAATTTCGAAAAGGGGAAAAGACAAAAGTAACGGAAGTTATAAATAGCTTAGTGTTTTTTTTTATGACTCTTGCGGATTGGTTGACATTATTAGATTCATCAGAGGATCTGAAGCAAAAGGAACTATGGAAAAATAATATGAGGAAGCTTAAATTAAATGCAAAAGAAATTAAAAAATGGGAAAAAATTTTAGGGAACAAGAAAACAGTTTTACTAAGTCGATATCTTCCGAAGAAACAAAGTTTTAAAAAAATAAATGTTTTTCATAATTAAATATTAAAACCTTTAGAGAAAGATGGCAGGCAACACTTAAAGATAATTCAAAGAAAATTAAAAAATGGGGAAAACATTTTAGAAAACAAGATAACAGTTTTATTCAGTCAATGTCTTCCGAAGAAACAAAGTTTAAAAAAAATAAATATTTTTCATAATTAAATATTAAAACCTTTTAGAGAAAGATCGCATGCAAGTGCTGCTGAAAATGAAATTCTCACATTCCCAAATCCAAATCATAATAAAATAACACCCACTAAATATAAATTATCATCCAAAATTTCAAAAATGACCCACAATTTTTTTTTTACTTTCGAAGATGATGATTTTGAAGATTTGTTTAAATCTTGCAATTTTGAAAAATTGATCAACAATCAAAAAGAATATATGCTTTGGTTCTTTGATGTAAATTTTGAAATTTGGAATATGAATTCAAACTTTCCAGATGCAAAAAACGAATATTTTAAAAAACTGGACAAAATAAAGGGAGAGTTTCCGAATATCACATATCCATTTGATAAATTCAATGTGGAAAGAACAAATAACTCAAAAGAACCAATTAAATGGATAGAAGAAATTGATAAAGATTATGTTCTAATGTTCCAAGAAAGTTTCATTATTTTTGGTTTTAAAAGAGTGTGTGAAGAGAATGGCGACTTAATCAAGGAAAAGAAAAAGGAATTAAACAATGAACAGAAAGAATTTGTTCTTCGTACATTGGTTGAGCGTCAAGATTTACATTGTATATATGATTCACAAACGGAGGATTATATTTTTGTGAAGTTTTGGCATTCAGAACCGGACGAAGGCTTTAAAGACCATTTTGAAGAAATTCAAGGTCAAAGCGTAGTTATAGGGTTAAAAAACGATATACTTTTAATCACAAAGTATTCTTTTATTAGAATACTATTCAATCATAATGAAAATAAAACCACTAACATAAAACAAAGTCAATATATTAAGGATTATAATGAAAATCATAATTCCTTTAACTCGAATCATTCCTTTCCGAATTCTAGTTTAGAAAATCAAAGAAATTTTAAAAACATGGAGATGCCGGAATTTATGAACTTTAACTTTTTATCTGGGATGGATTCAGAAGAAAATGAAATACACAAAAAAAAACTTGAAAAAAATATAGAAAATCTAGAAAAATTATATGAAACACATGAAAATATGTTTGTGGCCTATAGAAAACTCATTTCAAGAACAAAAGAAGCGAAATTTCATCTGGATCGCGCTTGGAATATTTTGGGAAAAATCTCAAAAATTTTAATTAAAGGTGGGAATGTTTCGCAGGAGAAGAAATGGGAATTAAAGAAAAAAATAATTTGTTGTTTCGTTTATTTTGGATGCTGGTTTGAAAATATTGGGAATTTAAAATTGTCAAAACAATATTTAAATCAAGCAACAACAAGATTGGAAGAATTCAATTTTGAGATTGAAAATATTAATAATCAGATAGGGGGTCAGAAAATAAGGGAGAAGAAAGCTGAAATTATGGGTGCTTTAGGAGTGTTATACGAAAAGATGGGAAAACCCCAAAAAGCTGAAGAATTCTACTTAAAATGGTTGACAATCCGCCAGAGTCTCTTCCACGAAAACAATTCAGTTGTGGCTCTGTCATTGAAGAATATGGGAGACATATATGGAAATTTGGTAAATTTCCCAAAAGCTGAAGAATTCTATTTAAAATCATTAAAAATCAACCAGAATTTCTTCAGCGAAAACCATTCAAATGTATGTGGCCTGTTATTGCGGAATCTAGGAACCATATACCAAAATATGGGGAACGTCACAAAAGCTGAAGAATTTAGTTTTGTTGTTAATATAGGCGAAAATTTAAACTTGATTTTATCGGTCAAAGCTATAGAATCTGATGGAAGCTTGACTTTTGACTTGATCAACCCTGACGAAGATTCCAACCAGAACAATGTCTATCTAATAAGGTTCGTTTACAAAGAGAATCGATGGTTTAAGGTTGTTTTTTTTTATAATTTTTCAATAACATATATTTTAAGCTGTGTTATGATTGTAAATATGGGGATGAGATAAAAAGAAATTTTATTGAAAAAAAATCCCTGCTAAAAAAAATGAATAAATCTATCAGCATAGGTAAGCTAATAAAGACATATATCAAAATGAAATGATTAATATTAGACAAATCAAACGAGAAAAAATATCAATCTGATAAGGAGGAAGGTTTATTTTATCAAAAATATCATGAATTAGGTCATTTAGTTCTTCAGATAAATAACTTTAACAATTATCTTAGATGAAAGCCAACCAATCCAAGAAAACAAGAATCAAGGTAACCTCCTATTTTATAAATAAATCTCATTCTTTATTTTAACTAAAAAAAAACAGAGAAAGAAGA
>Ga0302186_10002092_pt1 | contig 15703 bp, 16 predicted proteins | sample II_Bog_E1_2_FD_198782 | JGI IMG/M metagenome (GOLD analysis project Ga0302186, IMG submission 198782) | Peat permafrost microbial communities from Stordalen Mire near Abisko, Sweden - II_Bog_E1_1 | ecosystem: Environmental > Terrestrial > Soil > Wetlands > Peat | place: Sweden: Abisko... | reverse complement strand
TTTTCATTATAATTAATACCCACCCCGACATTTCTCTAGTAATTCATAAAATTATTAAGTAGCTAACTCCCTCCTCCCCCCCCCCCCCCCTCTCCTTTCTTTTAATCTTAATATAAAGAATCTAAAAAATTTAGTTAAAATGAATAATATAATACTTTAGGAAAGAATGGACTTTGGAAGAGGATTTATTTTTATTGGAGACGGTTGCAAAAAATGGGAGAAAATGGGCAACGATATCAAAAATATTAATTGGAAGAAACGAGCATATCGTGAAGAATAGATATATCTCAATTTTGAGATATATGAAGAAAAAGGGTCAACAAATAAACCCAAATAATTTTCAAGAAGTGCTTGACACATATAAAAAACTCAAATTTGAGTTGGGTTCCCCTACCAAAAAACTCAAATTTAATGAAATAACGACGGAAAACTTAACAACGAAAATATTTTTACAATTAGATGAACCCATTGAGAATCTCCATAAGGAAGAAAATATTGCAACAAAGAACAAAACAGATTTTTTGGATTCTCCAAATTTATCTGAGAAAAGCAAAAAAGAAAAATCTCCCTTTTTAAATCGGAAAGATTCACAAACCAAGCCAATTTTTAGTCTTTCCAATTTCAAAATCCCTAACATTTATAATAAAACCTATAATTCTGATGAGGAGGATTTCTTGATTTCTACGACTAACGCCATAAATATGAAGACTTTAAAGAGAAACGATTCTTTTGAATTAGATAACTTGTCTCAGAAGATGAGTTCCATGTCCGTGAGTGATCAAATTTTAATGGAAGCCGACAAAATATTAACTGAATTGTCAATCAACACAAATATCTACAATTCGTTGTCCGGGTCTAATTCAATTGTCAAATCAATTGCAAATATTCGCAATACTTTCACAATGTCTAATTCCTCAGATAAATCACTTGTTCTAATGAATTCTGGAAATGACCATGATTTTTTTTTTACTAATGGAAGCAATCAGCAGAAAGAAAAAAATGGAATGTTTTTGATACATCGATGTGATGAGAAGCTTCTTGACAATGAATTTTATGAGACCAATCTTTGGCAAAACTTATTCACGAGGAGGCCTTCAAAATGCAAAACTCAAGAATTGGAAACATTAAATATTTTTGAAAGACCGCAATTAGATCAATTGGTGACAAAAAAAAAAAAATCCCAAACTTGGAAATACATTTTCGAGCCTAATAATCAAAAATTCATATAAATATATGGAAAAAAAAAAAATGAAAAGAATGAAAAATCAATTTTGTCGGTATTTTTTACCCGAAAATAATGCAACATTGTTAAACCTAATAAATCATAAGTAAAAATTTATTTTTTTATCATAAATGGAAATTAAAATTCAATGTTCGGCATCTTGACACTCTTGAATAGTGTAAAAACCTTCATTTTTGTTTTGCAAAAGAACTTAAAAACCATCTTTAATAATGAACCTCAATTTTTCCATTTAAATCAATTTTTCAAAAAATAAAACAAAACTCCCAAAAAAAATGGAAAAATTTAGCAATGCTACCTTTAACAAATCAATATTTACATTTTTCGAAAAAATCCAAAATTTAGGTGAGATGTCGATTCGAAAACTTCAAGTAATTTATTTTCTCAATTGTCTTCAGTTCCTCTCTTTGAATTTGGACCAACATTTTTGGGGGTCGAACGATTTTTTCCAGTCAGATTTGCTAAAAATGCTTTTTGCTATTTTGAAGCCTTTTCAATTCCATCTCATGGAATATTTCCGCTATTTCGACAATATAATATTTTCCTTTTGGCTTTTCATCATCTTATTTATCACTTCCAATTATTTCATGATTTCCATTTCACAAACTTTCCATTTCCTTAGAAAAAGTGTGAAAATTTATAATGATTTCTTTATTTTGTTCATCAGCCCAATCTTCCAAAGTTTTTTATCTCCCTTCCATCAAAATAACATGGACAATATGGTTTTGATTGTGCTTTCGACTTTGGGGATATTCCTTCTTATAATTCATTCATTATTCAATCTTTACTTCATCAATGAAAACATGTTCAATGAAAAAAACAGATTAAATAGGTTGATTTACAAGCTTGACATTTTGAACCATTTCGTGATAATTTTGCCGATAATATTTGGGATTTTCTTGGGAAACTTCCAATATGCATTCTATTTTAGTGCATCTACTCAAATTTTCTGTTTTTTGCTCCTAATTCTGAATTACAATAGCACTTTGGTTTATTTCGATGTGAAGGTTTCTATGTTTCAAACAAAGATTTTATTTTTTAAGGTATTTGTTCTTTTGGTTGAAATTTTAGGGGTTATCATACAAAAAAATTGTGGGGTAGCAATTTTGTTAATGTTTTCTTTCGCTGCGGTTTTTTCTAACAATCTCGTAGAAAAAAGAATGAGCAATTTTTTGTTTGCGACAAACGAGGATTCAAAAAGGCATTTTAAAAACGAAGAAGAACGATTTCTTTTAAATTTCAAAAGATGGTTCATGATTTTTAGTTATTTTTATTATCAAGGAAAATTGGAAGGGAAAAACTTTGAAAATTTAGCTAACACCTTCCCTTTACAATTGTTGATTTGTGTTTCAAAGAAAAATGAAATAAATAAATGTGAGAAATTAAAGCAGTTTCAAGAAAAAATCAGAAATTATGTGATTCAGCTTTGCGAAAAAATAAAATTTATTCGGGAAAATCAAATCTTTTTATTTTCGATCATCATGCCGTTTTTTCTTTTGAAGCAACCCAGAATTTTCCCTGCGATCCGTTTAATTGAAAAAATCCAAAAAAAAAGCCATTTCTTTTCATTTTTTGATTCAATGAACTTCTTATATTTTCTGGAATGCATAAAAACGGCCTTCGGAAGCTTTGAAAAGAACTCAAATGTAATAACTTTGAATGAAAACGCTTTGATTTCCAAAACAACGAACTTTTTCCCTCAGAAATTTTATCAATTTAACCGAAATTATGAGAAATTATCTAAGGAAATTGAAAAATATACCAAAAACACTATCATATTCCTAGAGAATATCAAATCAGAAAACCCAAACATTCAAATGATGGAGAAAAAGGGGATCGAGCTTCTAAAAACCCAGAAAAAAATCACTAATAATTTCAAAATCGGAGAAGAAAACCCCATCTTTATTTATAAATATTCGATGTTTTTACAGACCTTCCGACCTGATATGAAGAAGGAAATTTTGAAGTTGATAAAAAAATTCAATTCGTTGGCTTTTTTAGAAAAAACAACATTGAAGGAAAATAGCCATATTTATGATTTCATTATTGAAAATCTAACTTTCAGCACAACTTCAAGCTTTCTCTATGTTTCTGGAGGACTTGAGAATTTGGGCAAAATCCAAAAAATCGACTCAACCTTTTTGAATTTATTAGAATATAAAGAAAAGGCTGAATTGATAGGCAATAATATCTCCATGATAATTCCGACTCTAGTGGCTGAGAATCATCAAAGTTATTTAGAAAATTATTTGAAAACTGGAAAAAGCAGCTTTTCATTCACGGAACAAAGCGTGCAATTAAAAAAGAAAAACGGAGAATTAATCAATGTGAATCTAACGATAAAACCACATTTGATGGAAGATGATAACAAATTAATTTTATTCTGCCATTTGAAATCGAACATCGACCGAAGAATACAATCCGTGGTCATTTTAGATCGTTTTGGATTTATTGATAGTTATGGGGGGAAGATCAGTGAATTGTTCAGGCCACTTTTCAAATTATATGGGCAAAAATTTTATTTACAGATGTTTTTACCTATGTTGCATGATTTCTTCTTTGATAATATTGAAAAACCAGATCTAAAAGATTTTCAAGAAGATTCTGAAGACAACATACATTTTTTCCTCATTTTGGAGAAATATGAACATCTTCAAGAGACTATAATAGGGTTGGATCAAATGAAAATAAGAAAAACTTTAACAAAAATTAAAGAAAATTTCGAAGATTCTCAATGTGGAGCGAGCAAATATAGGATTGATTTTGAATTGAAATGCCAAAAATATAACAACCTCAATTTTTACATTCTATATATTCATAGTATGGCATTTGTGAATTTCCGCAACAAACGTCAACTTTTGCAAGCTCAAAAAACACGCAAAGAAGGAGAATTTTTTTTAACGGCAATGCCCAAATACGCCGTAAAAACACAAAGAGCATTTGCGAGAAAAAAAAAAACCACCATTCATCTAAAGAACCTCCCTCCTCCTCCTGTGACCTTACAGGCAAGACGACACAAAAGTGTCGATTATTTGGAGAAATCTAAAACGTTTACTTTGAAGAAAAGATCAAAATCCGAAATGATAAGAGGAAATGATCAAGGACCGAAAATTAAAGAGTCAACATATGTAAAAAGAGTGAAGATGTTGAGAAATGAGAATAAAGAGGACCAGGAGGAGGAGAAGAAAGAGAAGAAAGAGGACCAAGAGAAAAATTCTTCAAATGGCCAGAAGTTTTTTGGTGAGAACAAAAGATTCATTTTTGCGGAATCATCTGAACATGATGATGAGAAAAAAGCAGAATTGCAATCACATCCTTCGGTGTCAAGTGTCCAAAGCACGCTCGGAAGAGAATTCAAGGAGAATTTTTTTTCGCTCATTGAAATTCATTCAGTGCCGTCTTGTTACAATAGATATATCTATTTTCATTTTTTTTTGTTTTTGTTGGCAATGATGAGCTTGGTGTTTTTATCCGTGATTTTATCTTCCACCATTACAACCATCAATTCAGGATTCAATCAAACTTTCCTCATTGAAAATTTCAAAATCCGGTTTTTGAAGACGTTGTTTTATGCGCATAAATATAAGAAATTTAATTCGACTTTCGAATTGAGCAAAATAAATGATCAGGGCAATAAAATGGCAGTGGATTTCGATGGACTGCTTTACCCTCCATTCCAAAATATTAATGATCAAGTAATTGACATTTATCTTTTTAATAAAACTGAAAGGTTTACTTCAATTGAGGCAATTAACTTTTTCAATGCGATCGCAATTGATTCTGTTGTCAACCCTTATAAAGTTGATCTAATTATTTTGAATGCCTTGAATATCTTCCAATTGTTAGAAAACATTGCTGATATATTAGAAATTTTATTAGGTATTATAACTTCCGTAAAACAGAATTTGATCATTTACTCTTCATTCGTTGCTTCCATATCCACTATTGTAGTTTTGTTCCAAATAATCAACTTAACATTATGTTATTTTTTTATAAATGATAATTACAAAAAAATGTTGACCATTCCAAATGAAGAATTGAACAAATTCCTTGAAAGTATAGATGAAAACAAATCAGAAAAAGCGGAAACAATTCAAATCAAAATCAAGCCGAAAAAAACCATCCAAACATTTCGGATCGCGAAATCTAAGGTGAACGTGAAATCTACACATAAAAAAAAACACCCAATTGAATTGATAAATTTTCCAATCCTAAGAGCTTTTTTAATTGCTTTCATTTCTTTATCAATCTTTTGTTGTTTTGTCATAATAATCCTTTACAAAGCAAGTTTCTTGGATTATTCAATCGTCACATTTCTCAAAGGCGAGGTGGGATTTCAACGGAGCAAGGCTTATAATTATATGTATACAATCCGAAGAGTTAACAAATTGTATTTAAACAATTCTTATAATTATGATGATAAAGACACAATGGAAGTATTTCAACAAGTGAGAGATGGAGTAAATGTAATTCTTGCACATGCAAACGATTTCGATGGAGCAGATAAAACTAATTATCTTAATGAAATTAATGCGAATCTTTGCACTGCTGCCCTCGCAACCTTTCCTTTGGCCGCCAACCTATCATCATGTCCAAAATTGGCATCGGGAGAATATACCAAAGGGATGGTCGGAGCTTTATCTTATGCCATTTTGTTATTTGAAAATGAAATTGCAGGCACATTTAATTTCAATATTGAACCAAATATAGATCTATTGGATTATAGTATCATATTATATGATAGGCAATTACGAATTGTAGCTCAAAACACTCTAAATTTAGTTTCTGCTAACCTAAATCAAGAGAGTGCCGATTCTTTGAATTTAAACATTGTTTTTCTCATTATAACTGCCATCTTTTTGATTGGGTTTTATTTTTTCTATTTAAAAAAAAGCCTCAAAAGCAGATTGCTCAACAGCAAGCTTGTTTACCAAATTATCCCATCGAAGATACTCTTCAAAAGTTCTGCTATCAAAAGCTATTTAAGGAGAATCTTGAATGAAAAAATCAGGAAAAATTAACTCATTAAGTATATTCTCTGAAATTAAAAAATAATTTCTCCCAAAGAAGAGAATTTTTAAAAAATAACAAGAAACAAACTTCTAAATAAGCATTGATGAATTGATATATTTGTTTTTTTATTAATCCTTAAATTTCAACTCTTTTACAAAAAAAGACGTCCACAATAATTTAAGAAAAATGAAAAATTATTTAATTTGTTGTTTTAAGAAACCAAGATAAAAATGAATTTTTTTGTTATAAAACAAAATTATGAATTTTTCATTTTATTTCTCAATAATATTTTCAAAGATCCAAAATCCCACAAAACTGCCAATCCATTTTACTTCAAAACTTTTAACTTTTCTTTTGCTATTTTCCAAGAAGGAAATTTAAATTTTAATTCGAAAATATTTTAAAAACCTATTTTGGCCTTATCCAAAATGAAAGATTCAATATTTTTGTTAATGACCTTAGAGATGTCCAAATTTCCCTTTTTTATCGCATTGAGATGTGGGTTTTTTAGGTTGGCTTTTTCTTCTTTCGGAAAGGCTTTCCTGATTTGTCTTTTGATTTTATCTGGATGTTTTGATGATTTGCTAGGCTTGAATTTCTGATTCCGTTGTTTTTGAGGCATTTTTGAACAAAAAATTATTAAAAAAAAATATAAATTATAGAACTTAATTCATTTTTTAAAAAACTTCTTCTTTTGAAAGAGAATGAACTCGGAAATGTTTTCACCAGAAATTACTGAGCATTCTCAAAAAATTGCCAGCGCAAAATTAGCTGCAACTCGAAGAAAGGGTGTTTCCATGAATTTAGATAATATCGTTCCAAGTATATCAGGCTTAGAAAATCAAAATAATGGGCTTTCCTTAAATATAAAAATGGAAATTGATGAAGAAAGAATAAAAACCGAGTCTGATGAAAGACTAAAATCTGACGAAAGAAGATTATTGAAGTTGGAATTAGAAACGAAAACCCACACAGAATTGACTAGAATCCCATCAATATCATGGAAGAAAGCATTTTTGAACTTATTCAAACGAAATAGAAAAGAAAATAAATCTGAAAATTATAACATGGAACTGTCAACTGCTCCCAAAAAATCAATCATGAAGTCTTTCTTTATCAAAAGACGCAAAGATAAAGATAAGAATCAAACTTTTTTTGAACACGAGCCACCTACACCGAAGAGAATAAAGGAATTGTGGGGAATTGCAAGAAAAAGAGTGTATTATGCAATCAAACTTGTCGAAAGGTATATTTTTTATTTTTATGCATGATATTTTATGCACAAAATTTACATGTTTTTTTTTTAGTTATAATGTTATCTTTAATTGGTAATTTATTAATGATTTTCATGGTGTGATTTCTATTTTTATGTGTGTGTTTTATGCGTTATTTTTATGGGTGAATTGTTTATAGTTCATATTTAATATGGGTAAATTTTTTAATTTGTTTTATTAAATTTTTTGTTGTGTCGTTTAGAGTCACACAGGATAGAGATAATAAACATCGAGAGGTTTTACATGGATTTGACAGACAAAACCTTGTTGAAACACCAGGTTTATAATTAATATTTTTTCTACTAATACCAAAATATTTTCCAAGTCCTCATCCCAAAATATATAATATTGCCAGCAAACATCTATTGGCGCCTTTACAGAATTTTTCTTTCAATTGCCTTTTCTTATTATATTTTCATTTTGCCCTTTAGGTCAGTAATTAGAATATTTTTTTTTGAAAATTGGTTTTAGGGTCGCTTTCATAATTCAAATATCAGATTATTTGGCTTCTGATATTAGTTTAGATGCTTTGTATATGATTGAAATGGTTTTGAATTTTTTTGTTGCTTATCATGATGAAGCTGATAATTTAGTGACTGACCATCCAAAGATCATCAAAAAATATCTAAAGTTTTATTTATTAGATGATCTTTATTTATTTTTTTATTTAGAGAATATTTTTTTTTGGATCTCTTAGCATTGGTACCCTTTTATTTTACGGATGACTCTACCAGTTTTTGGTTGTTTTTATTCAAATTTTTGCGATATAAATTTTTTCTGCTTTTGTTAGATAATTTTGAGAAATTTCTTAATTATGTATTTTTCTCATTTTGTTTTTCAAACTATTTAACCTACCTTTAGATTGGCCAAAAATTAAAAATATCAAACTTTATGCAGAAATTCACAAAAATAGCAAGGTACATTTTCTTTTAATCAAATTATTAAATATTTGTTAATAATAGATTAAATATGACTTTGGTGGTCTTAATTTATTTGGTTTCTTGTCTTTGGATTAGAATAGGAAGTGACAGAAAAACCTCTAAAAATACTTCCCAAGTCAAAATGGATGCAAGTTACAGTTCCCTCGATGAATTTTCCTCCATGATAACAGCAATTTATTTTTACTTCACTACACTTACAACTGTGGGGTTTGGGGATATTTTTCCAGTGCTTTTGGAAGAAAGGATCATGATGATCATTTTGGAATTTTTCGGAATCGGTTTGTTCTCATATGTTTTGAGTGAAATCATTCATAATGTTCATGAATTCGCAGTTTCATATGAATGCAAAATGAATGAGAGAAGAGAAGCTTTGAGGGAATGGATTCAAAAACGAGATATTGCAAGGAATAACTTCGAAAAAGATTTCAAACCAGGACCCAAAATTGAGAATTATTTTTTGTTTGAATGGAGATTCAATTACAAAAACATGATAGATGAAAACGTATTCTTCAAAAATATGAGCCTTGATACAGAAATGACTGTAAATAAATGTAGAGTTTTTTAAAACAATTTTTTTGTAGGTAATTCCAAAATTATTCTCTCATTTTTTCGATGATTTCTCTGCTTTTTTTAACTTTGTTCAAAGTGACAAAGCCAAAATTCAAATTCTCAAAAAATTAACACCTATCTTGTAGATTATATTAATTTTTTTTATTTCAATTTTTTTTAGAGTCAATGAAAAAACTTTTGCAATTGAAAAAAGCAAAATCCCGCATGGAATTTATTTCATTTTATATGGGAAAGTTCATTTGATTGGAAAGGTAAATCAAAACGAGAAGGGTTTCCCTTTTAGAAAATTATCCCCAGGCTCTTTTTTCGGTGAATCCTTGTTTTTAGAAGAAGGTTCTAAATTTGACGTGGTGTAAAAATTATAATACAAAAAAAACCATTCTTTTAAAAAATTAAAAATTTCAAGAGTTCATTATAAATCGCACATCAAATGTTTATTTTGGAGTAAAAAGAATATCCAGAAATTTGAAATCCGTTTCCCAAAAGATATGTTAAATTTGAAAAAAATGGCTTTTGTGCGCAAAAAATTTTTCATAAAGGTGAATTAAAAATTTAAGTCAGTTTCTTAACATTTTTTTCTTAAGAAACTGAAGCAATTAGACCATTATTTTGATTGTTTAATCAAATTAGAAGAGCCAAGAAGAACCTATTTGAAATTAACAAGTGGTGATGCTCTTGATTTATTGCAAAACAAAATGAAAGAAAAGTCCATGTTAGAAATTAGATCCTTTATGCATTTCAGCATGGACTCAACAGAGGAGAAAAAACTCAACTCCGCTGATTTAAAAAAGGTCACTTCAGAAGGGAAAGATAAAAAGCATACATCAACCTCCAATCACAAAAAAACCCCAAGCATCACAATTACCTCTCCACCTTCTGGAGGAATTTTTCAATTTAAAAGCATTTTATTCATTAAGAATCCATAAATCATTTTTATAATAAAAACTTAGCACCAGAAAAAGAAAAAGAAAAGGAATATGAAGGCAGCATAATTTTAGAAGAGGAGCTTGATGAGAAACTTGGAAAAAATGATTCTCAAATCAAAACTTCAGAATTTCCTGAACCGATTTTAAAAAAACACAAAGACAGGAAAATGAATGAGTCTCCTACGATCACTATTAAACCACCCTCAAATAAATTAAAAGGACCCACAGTTAATTTTATTGAGCCAGATTTTGATCGAAATCGATTAATGCCTCCATCTGTCCAATCAATCATGCCACCCAGCCTATCATCCTCTAAGAAACAGCTTCATGTTAATGATGTCACTAATCTGGAATTAATGATAAAACAATTCAACAATATTCAATATGAAAAAATTGTGGACAGTGATGAATCCAATGCCACTGATACGAGTGAATTGAATGATAGTTTGGAAATTCCAATTGAGGAAAGTGAGCCTAAATTTGAAACGAAAAATTTTGAAAGAATTTTGAGCTATTTGGAAGTATTCTTAATTGTTAATTAATTTTTGTTAAAAAAAAAAATAGAATGAAATAGTGAAAAGTGAGAAAATGATTGAAACAAACTTGGAGAATTTTTCAAATAAATTTAATATCTTGCTGGATGAAACAAAAAGAATAGAAAAGCATTTAGTTTGAGTTGTAAAGAAATTTTATAAAAATTAATAGAAGTATAAACTGAAGTTTTGGAATACAAATTTTTTATTAAACTAGAGGAACTATTGAACGCAACGCTTTTCATTTTTTTATTACAAACTGGCCCTAATCTGTTAATGTTAAAACTATGAATTATTGAAATATTCCATTAGAAATTTTTAAAAGAAAAATAACATTAGATAGTTTTTTAAAACATAAGAAATTAATTTTATAATTATATGTTTTTTTTGCTGAGAAAATCCAGTCGAATTGATAAAAACTAAGAAAAAAATCGATTAATATAGTAGAATCATATTTTAGTTAAGCTAAAGTGAAAAGAGATCTTTAAATTTAGTTCTCCCAGTTTAGGCTGGGTTTCTTCAAAATTGATTCAAAAAATTAATTTTTTTTTTGATAAGTCTTCCCACCAAAAAAATATCAATAAAATGATAAAATTAAATAGTGCCCTTCACTCCTTTACTTTTTCATATGTAACACACTCTAGATAAATTCGCCTTTCATATAATTCTGATAAATTTTGTTTGTTAAAATATAAAAAAATTTTATAAATAATCAAAAATGAAAAAATTAGTGAAACAAACTTGAAAATTGCTCAAATAACTATATATAATATGAGAAAAATTTGATAGAAACCATTAAGTTTGACTCTAAATCTCAAGAAGCATCAATGAAATTTAACAAAGGTTTAAAAAATTTTAACATTGTGTTCGTTCTTTGTTTTAATTTAAGTATCAGAAAGACGTAATGACAACACAACGCAAAAATATTTTTTTCAGGGTTTAAGTATTATCAAAAAACTAAAAATTATAAATCTTAAGACAAATTCAAATTTCTTCCATCTTTCTAAACTCTTTTTATTTATTATGGCAGACCTCCACTCTCTACCTTTTATTTCTCAATCCGCGGAAATACAGGAATCAGAAGTTCCCATAGAACAGCGAATACTTTTGGTGTGCATCATCAATTATAAGAGAATCAACATCACCTTTGATTATCTCTATAATCTATTCTGCTCTTATGGAGAAGTCAAAAAGGTAATCGTTTTAATTCCAAAGCATATTTTAAATTTATTTTTTTAATATCAGATCCTATTCTTTGAAAAAACCTTAACTTGGAAGGCATTTGTCGAGATGGGCACAAGTAGTCAAGCAACTAAGGCCAGAGATACCCTGAATAATATGAATTTATTTAACGATGGAAGCAAGATGAACATCTATCTATCCAATCTCAAAGAATTAGTGCTGCCAAAGAATTTGATGAATGGAAGAGGTAGTTTTTATATAAAATGATTTTCCTCGATTTTAACGTCTTTTTAAAAATTAACGAAAATTAAGATTTCACAAAACATCAGGAACCCGCCATCAGCTCACTCACGTTAATTCCAGAAAGTGATCAGCTTCAGAACGTCTTCAAATCTTTTTCTCTGCAAGACATCAAGCTCATGGAAGAAAATTCCCAAACTCCCAATTCTTTCTTCAAGAGAAATAACATTCTGATGGACAATTTAGACACCAATACTTACAATTATAAGAGTCTGGCATCGATCCAAGAAAAAGATGAAGATGCCCCCAAAAAAACAATGCATCGAGAACATTCAATCGATGACTTGCTAGCTGCCAAAACACCCAACCCTCATGTATTCAACTTGGCCGAACCTCCAGGCTTGAGCAAATCCATCAATTACCAGAAACAAACAGGATGTCTAAAAAGTGCCGAATTGTCATCAAAAAGGAATTCAGCTACCACTGCAGGAACCGCTCAAAGTCCCATCAATTTCCTCAATGGAGGAATTTTGAACATTCCTTTAAAATCCTCACCACAAATACCTTCTTTCAGCTCCAGTGCCATGCTTAACCTAAACAATGCTTTGAGCCCGAGCAACATTAACCATAACAATAACAGTGCATTGAACGAAAACAATAAAATTGGAACACCAAATTCAGCTTGCAATTTCAATGTTTTTGCTGGAGAAGCTTCCAGAGTTTTATTCGTCAAAGGGTTGGAAGACTCCAAGCTTAAGGTGCAGGTGTTGTACAATTTGTTTAGTAATTTTGGAAATATCACCAAAATCATTTTCATGAGAAACAAAAGCGGAGCATTGATTGAATTCCAATCGATTGAATATGCCACAATAGCCAAAGATTTCCTCAATAATCTAAATTTCTTTTCTAGCTATTTAAGAGTACTGAAATTCCATTTTGATAAAAAGATTTATTTTTTTTGTTGTGTAGATTTCGTATTCTAACTATCAAGAGATAGTTCTGAAAAACATCAACTTTGGTGATCTTAAGGAAGATATTTTGATTTGCGATGAAAACCTTATGAGATTTAAGAAAAATAAGAACATTCTTATTAACCCTCCTTCGAACGTCATTCATCTTTCCAACTTATCCAAAGAGGCTTGTCAAGAAGATAAGATTAGAGAGTTTTTGGATGGACTAGGCAACATTGAGAAAATTAAGTAAAATTATTTCAAGATAACCAAAATATTTACTTAATTTTTAGGTTCTTGATCCAAGAAAACCAAAAAAACATGTGTTTGGTGAAATTTTCGAAACTGGAAGAAAGTCTTCTGGCGATTTCATTGAAACACAATTGCGATTTAGAAGGAAGAGCTGTCAAAATCTCTTTCACCAAGACAAAAATTTGATTATCCCTTCTTATATTATGTAATTTATCTTAGAATAGAATTAAATGAAACTTCATAAATAATGAAAATATACAGACAAAGAATGCTTAAATAAACCAAAAAATATTTAATTTTTGTTTTATATTTATTCATTGTTTTTATTTTATGAAAATTATATTTTTAAATTTTTTTTTGTTGATAATTATTTTTGTTTTAAAAAAATTAAGGAACATGTTACTTATAATCAATTTTTTAAATTAAATTTTTTCATTGTTAAGATTCAAAATTTTATAGTTTATGGTGGCAGCAACCTGAGCTGATGTGTCTTTTCGTATCAAACTTCTGTAATACTGTGATATTTCCTGAATAAACGGATCTTTTGTAATTTCAGGTAAATTTGTGAAATTCATTTTCCCATTTAAGCAAAACTCTCCTAAAATTCTCTTCTTAAATTCCAGAAATTTTGTTGCATAAAATTCTTCATGTTCCTTCTTAAAAGATAAAGAAATCGCTTTCATCAAAGTCTCCAAAAAATTGTCTGTCTCAATGGGATCTAAATAATTTTTATGTCCATGATCAAATAAATAGAAACAAAGATCAATTTTTTCTTTGATTTGTCCTCTCATCAAAAGAGAGATGCAACATAAAAATTCCCTTGAAAAAAATTATATTATATTCTATATAAAAGAAAAAACAAAAATTCATTACCTAAAATCCAAGGTACCTGATTTATTATCATCAAAAATCTCAAAAATTCTATCCAAATCATCTGAAGTTAATTTAAAAAATGCTTTCCCTTGCAAAATCTTATTCTCCTGGATGGCGTTCATTATTTGTATAAAATCTTCTTTAAAAATTCCATTCATCACGTTTTTTTCATTTTTCATTTGATATTTTTCTGAGAGATATCTTAAAAATTCATTTTGAATTTCCTTGATTTCATCTTTCGAAAAATGCGTGATCCTTTCCAATTGTCGGAAAACAAATGGCTCTTTTTTATTCCATTTGTCAGATAAACTTTTGATATATTCATCAAAATATTTCCATTTTTGTTTTTCATCAAAAGGAATTCCTGAATTTCTTTTCAATAAATCCAAGGAAATATTCCTGACAATAGAATCACCCATCAAAGAACTGTCACAATTTGGATCAGAAAGGTTTTTTATTTGATTGTTGACAAGTAAAAGGACTGTTTTATCGACCTCAGCAAAACTTTTTTCAATGATCATATTATCCCAAATAAAGTAAGTTGACTTTAAATCAAGGATGTTTACAAGAAGACATAATAGCCATTGTGCAGATTTCAACTCCAAAATTTGAAGTGCCATATCCATTTGATCGAGGTCTACGAAATCCTGAAGAAAAAAACTTAAGACGTGTTTTTCCGCCATCACACCCAATAAACCATCTCCTTTTTCATTGCTTTGGAAAAATTTGGAAGGGAGAATATTTTGCACCAGATGTGCAAACAAATTAAAGGCATGTTCTTCATTGCAGAAACAAAGGAGAAAAGTTATGATATAATTCATGCCTTGACAATATCCTATTTCTGGGAATTTGACGATTAACGCTTTGAGGACGTTTTTGGTTGTGGATTTGATTTTTTCCTTTGGGATCTCCTTTTGCACCTCAAAAAGGAAGTCACGCATCGAATAGTTCCAGAGTTCTAAATCAGTTCTTCCCTGAAAAAAAAAAATATTTCAATGATTTTTTAAATTATTGTAAAACATCATCAATGTCTTTCACTATAATTTCATAATCGAATTCATAAGCTGCTGAATTCTTTTCGAAATGTATCAAGCATTCTTCATATGAAAGCGCAGATCTTTTTAGTATTATGGAAAAAATAATGATACAATTTTCTTATTTTTAAATACTTTTCTATATTTACAAATTTAACCCATCGTTCGCCAATCAGGGAAGTAAAATTCCAATAGATTTTATGAATTTGAGTGAATTCATGTATAAAAAATTGATCGAAGATGCAAAGGTCGCAAGTTCTATGAGGAGTTTCTTTTTCCATGTCAATTCCAAGTATCTGAAAATCGTTTAGTTTTAAAAGAAAAAGGAAAAAAAGCACTATGGTTTTGTTTTGACCACATTGAGAACAAATATAACGCTTACATCTTTTGCATTTATGTTTTCGATGAACTAATTGTTTGAAGGGTTTCAGACAAATTTCGCAAAAATCGATATCTCTTTTCTCTTTTTCGAAATAAGCGCTTTTTTTTCGATCACGATCACCTCCCAAAAACATATTTAATGTATTCATTAAAATTTTTTCAAAATTTTCTTTCTAAAATGAAAAAGCAAAACAATAAACAATAATGAAATGCATTTTCAAAACATGATTAAAATTTGTTAATTTTTTTAAATTATGAAGCAAAATTTAAAATGAAAAACATTCAAATAAAACT
>Ga0302186_10002090_pt1 | contig 15710 bp, 11 predicted proteins | sample II_Bog_E1_2_FD_198782 | JGI IMG/M metagenome (GOLD analysis project Ga0302186, IMG submission 198782) | Peat permafrost microbial communities from Stordalen Mire near Abisko, Sweden - II_Bog_E1_1 | ecosystem: Environmental > Terrestrial > Soil > Wetlands > Peat | place: Sweden: Abisko... | reverse complement strand
GGTCCTGCCAAGTCCGGAAACCTCGGTGAAGGTCCTGCCAAGTCCGGAAACCTCGGTGAAGGTCCTGCCAAGTCCGGAAACCTCGGTGAAGGTCCTGCCAAGTCCGGAAACCTCGGTGAAGGTCCTGCCAAGTCCGGAAACCTCGGTGAAGGTCCACTTAAAATACCAAAACCAATATTACATAATATTATTCAATATTCACTTCTTTAATTTATACAAACATACTATATATGACTTTTTTAGTCAAAAACAACAAAATACCTATATAATGATTATTTTGTATTTTTTTATAATATTTTTGATTTTTTTGGGATATTTAAAACATATAAAAAAATTGAAAAATAAACATTATTTAAGAGACTTAAATATAAACCTATAGTATAATTACTATGGATTTGACTGTATATACATATGACGAAACTATCAGACCTATTGACAAAATAGAATTCGCTATTTTTGGTAGTAATGAAGTTAGACAAATATCATGTTTGGGTGCTGATACTGCTGGTATCGACATTCCAGATCTATATGACAATATGGAGCCTAAAAGAGGTGGTTTAATAGATACTAGATTTGGTCCATCGGATTATAATATTGATTGTACCACATGTGGTTTAAATACAACTTATTGTGTTGGACATTTTGGTCATATTACTTTGGCTGAACCTGTTTTTCATATAGGTTATATCAATTATATTAAAAAAATATTAAGTTGCATATGTTTAAAATGCTCAAAATTATTAATTTACAAAAATGAAAATGAATTAATAGATATGTTAAAAAATAAATCAGGTAAAACAAGATTTGCTGAAATTAGAAATGTTGCCAAAAATGTAACTATCTGTCAAAAGCCTGGATATGGTTGTGGTACTCCTGTCTCTAAAATTAAATTGGAAATTAAAAAAACCACTGGTGCTATCAGTATCATCTCAGAAACAAATTTGGCTAATATTGCCACAGAAGAAGGCGGTATTGCAGAACCAAAAAAGAAAATAAGACAATTGATGACTCCAGAAGATTGTTATAATATCTTGTCAAATATAAGTGATGTTGATTGTATGATCCTCGGAATAGATCCTAAAAAGTCAAGACCAGAAATGATGATTTATAAAGTATTCCCAGTTCCACCAGTTCAAGTTAGACCTTCTGCAAAAGCTGATTTTATGTCTTCATCTACTATGGAAGATGATTTAACACATAAATTAGCAGATATCATTAAATCAAATATCAGAATGAGAAGACATAAAGAAGCACTAAATGATACAACTATTAAGTATACACAAGATCATACTCATCTTTTGCAATATCACGTAGCTACATATTATGATAATGATTCATTGTCAATCCCAAGAGCTGAGGCTAGAGGTAAACCTACAAAATCATTGTCATCAAGATTGAAAGGTAAAGAAGGAAGAATTAGATCAAATTTAATGGGTAAAAGAGTTGATTTTTCAGCACGTACAGTTATCACATCAGATCCAACAATAGACATGAATGAAATGGGAGTACCACTTAAAGTAGCAATGAACCTTACATTCCCAGAAGTAGTCACTCCACAAAATATAAATGAAATGTATAAACTTGTAAGAAATGGTAGAGATGTCTATCCAGGAGCTAACTTTGTATTTCCTTTGGGATCAATGGAAAGTGACAAAGGAATGTATGCTATTGATCTTAGATACAGAAAAGAAGATGTTGAATTAAAACCTGGAGACATCGTGGAAAGACATATAATTAATGGTGACTTTGTTTTGTTAAACCGTCAACCAACTTTACACAAATTGTCTATGATGGGACATAAAATTAAAATTATTGATAATCCAGATTTATCTACTTTTAGATTAAATCCTTGTGTTACTACTCCTTATAATGCCGATTTTGATGGTGATATATTCGTTTTGTCACCAACAGCAGACTGCTTTTTAGGTTACTGAATAAACCTAATGAGAAAAACAGTGTAAATTCAGTTACAATATATAATCTGCTAGTTTGTTATCTTATGATAATGAGCAAAATTCCCAAATTGCGGGAACTTCCTAAAATTCAACATACCAACTAATAATCGAAAGATTATTGGGGTTGCGCGTAATGGCGTAAAAATTGAATATTTTTCGCTTAAAGATATATTCGTACATTGCCATTAATTATAATGGATAATATATATGAATTATATCAAAAAGATAAAATAATTGGAGAAATTTACATAATAACAAATATAATAAATAATAAAGTGTACATCGGACAAACTGTTAGCCATAGAAAAAATAAAGGTAAATACAGACCGTTCGGATTTAATGGTAGATTTAATGATCATATAAGTGAAGCAATAAATAATACTAAAAAAAATCAATGTACATATTTAAATAATTCTATAAGAAAACATGGCAGAGATGCTTTTAGTGTTAAATTAATAGAAATGTGTAAATTAAATGAATTAGATAATAGAGAAAAATTTCATATTAATAATTCAAATTCACTATTTCCACATGGATATAATTTAACAAAAGGAGGAAAAACTCTTAAACATGTAAATGTTATTAATAATGAAAATCTCAACGATTATAAAAAAAGAGGTAGACAATTTGGTTATAAACATAATGATCAAACAAAAGAAAAAATGTCTAAAAGATTAAAAAATATTTGTTCAAATAATGTTATTAAAGAAAGAATGAAGAGTACAATGAAAAATTATTATGATACCAATAAAATTAAAATATTGGAAACATATAATTTGGATTACAATCTCGAAAAATACATTAAACCTGTAAAAAAAAAGAATACCGATGAAATATATGATTATGTCATAAAAATAAATGGTAGAAAATTAAGATTATACACACAGGAAACAATTGAACAAAAATATACACGCCTCATAAATATATTATCACAAGCAAAAAATAATCAACAGGTAAAAATTGTTGAAATGCGCGAAAGCAAAATGGAAAATCCGCAGCCACTTTCCTAAACCTAATAAATGTAAATTTAAAGGGCATGGTTAGGGTTCAGAGACTTAACGGGTATTGGTCAAATATGATAGATCTAAACAATCTTGATTTGGCTTAAGATAAAGTCCAATAGCTTTCTGAAAAGAAAGATGTAAACTATCAAATAATTAAATATTATTAATATAAATCTAAGTTGGTAAAACAATATGATTTATGGATAGTAAATGGAAATGAATATCTTCGTTCCACAATCAATTCAGTCCATGATTGAATTATCAGAAATTGCTGATGTAAAAAGACAATTAATCTCACCACGTATGAGTACACCAATTATTGGTCTAGTCCAAGATGGTATATTAGGTGCATACAATTTAACTGCTCCTTCAATAAAAATAGATTGGAGAGACGCTATGAATATAATCTCATATACAACAATTGACGATTTAACATTAATTAAAAAAAATACAGAATATTCTGGAGCAAGTCTATTCTCACTTATCATTCCAAGCAAAATTAATATTTCCAATAACAATATTGAAATAAAAGAAGGAGAATTAACAAGAGGACAAATTACAAATGTACAAATTGGTGCTAAAAAGAAAAATAGTATCATTCACTTAATTTGGGATGAATATGGAATGGATAAAGCAAAAGAATTTATTGATAATACACAACGTTTAGTTAATAATTTTAACTTATTGAATGGTTTCACATGCGGAATCGGTGACTTGGAAATACCAATGGAACTTGAAATGGAAATGAAAAAAATGTTTGAAACTAAAAAATTAGAAGTTGATCATCTTATCACCGAAATGGAAAATAATCCAGACTTACTTGATAAAGATATATTTGAAGAATCCATCTATAATACTCTTAATACCATTCGTGATGATGTCAGTAAATTAATCATGAAAAATTTGGCACCAGAAAATAATTTCAATATCATGATCTCATCTGGTGCTAAAGGAGGACCTATCAACATGGGACAAATGGTTGGTTGTGTCGGACAACAAGCTTGTGAAGGAGTCAGAATTAAAAAAAGTGTTAATGGTAGAACTTTACCATATTTTCACCAAAATGATGACTCTGCAATCGCAAGAGGTTTTATTGAACAATCTTTCTTGCGTGGAATTCATCCTATCAATTTTATGTTTCAAAATATCTCCAGTAGAGAAGGTATTATGGATACTGCCATTAAATCAGTAACAGGTGATACACCAATTATCATAATTGATAAAAATGTCCCAAAATATATTAAAATTGGTGATTGGATCGATAGATTACTCGAACAAAATGCACATAAAGTACTAAAATACCTTGAAAGAGATATGGAACTATTGAATCTTGATGAAGAAGTACATATTCCAACTGTTGATGATTATGGAAATGTAACATGGTCAGCAATCACTGCTATCACAAGACATGATCCGGGTAAAGAATTGTATAGAATTACAACAAAAGGAGGAAGATGTGTCATTGTAACAGAATCAAAATCATTACTCATTTGGAACAAAAAACTTAAACAATTAGTTCAAACACATACACCAACAGTTGTAGTTGGTGATTTAGTACCTGTAACAATGAATTTGTTGCCACCACAATCAATTAATACAACATGTAACCCAACAATAATAAATCCACAACAATTAATCAATGCAACAAATGACACTATCAAAAATGCATTAAATAAATATATCACAAGTGTTGGTAAAATAAAACATCATTGTTTGGAATTCATCACTGAATCAAGCGATTTCGCAAATCAACTCAATATACTATTCTCAAGATTAGGAATTTATGGAAAATTAAGTAGTAATATATTGACAATCGAAAATCATTGGGTCATGAAACTCAAAAAAATCATCAGAAATGATCTATTGGCAGAAATAATCGAAAATGACAACCATAAACACGAATTGATTGAAAAAGATATCGTGTTAGATGAAATTATTGCCATTGAAATATTGGGTGTTGGATTATATCCAAAAGTATATGATTTGACCATTCCAGAAACATTAAATTTTTGTTTGGCAAATGGATTACATGTTGTTGATACAGCAGAATCTGGATATATTCAACGTAAATTAATTAAATCAATGGAAGACGCTATGGTTAAATATGATTTGACAGTTAGAAATGCAAATAACACAATTATCCAATTCATATATGGAGATAGTGGTGTTGATACCACTAAACAATATGAACATATTTTAAAAATCATTACCATGAGTGATACTGAAGTCACCGAAAATTATAAGTTCACAAAAGAACAACTTGGAAAAACAAAATTTAGCACAAAAAATAATGATGATTATTGTAAACAATTAATTGAAATGAGAAATCTATTAAGATATGCAATTGTTAGATCAGCAAGAAATCAACTCACACTCAAACAAACATTCATGTTACCTGTAAATTTGACTCGTATCATAAATAATAATAAATCAGGTTCCTCAACAAAATCAGATCTTGAACCTGATTACATATTGCAAAAATTAAATGAAATCACAAAATATGATAACACAAAATTAATATGTATGAATACTGGTGATATCAAAAATCAAAACTCATTCAAAAATATGGATGATCAAGTATCAAAAACTGTATTCAAAATTGCATTACATGAATATTTGGCACCAAAAGTATCAATATTCGTTCATAAATTATCAAAAGAACAATTTGATATCATTTGTGATAGAATCATAGAATCATTCAATAATGATATCGTATCAGTTGGAGAAATGATCGGAACAATTGCAGCACAAAGTATTGGTGAGCCTGTTACACAAATGACACTTAACTCGGTTGATTGGGAAGAAGAAATTATTATAAGTGATAACGGGTGCTTTAAAGTTGTCAAAATTGGTGAATTTACAGACAAGTTAATAGAAGAAAATCTTGATAAAGTTGAACATGTTGGTGATATTAAAGATAAAGAAATGGGTGACACATATTATTTAGACATCAAAGACAAAAACATTAGCGCAATATCTGTTAATGAAGATGGAAAAGTATCATGGAATATAATTGAAGCTGTTACAAAACATTTACCTATGAATACAGATGGTACATCAGATTTAGTAAAGATTACAACTGAAATGGGCAGAACAACAACAGCAACAAAAGCTAAATCATTCTTAACCAGAATTAATAATAAAGTTGTTCCAATTAGAGGAGATGAATTAGAAATTGGAACTTATTTACCACTTATCACTGAAATACCAAATGGTTGCATCAATGTATTGAATGAATTAGATTTGGAACCATATTTCCCTAAGAATATTTATAAATATACTGACGAAATAGCAAAGGCAATGAAAATAAGAAATGAAAAGAGAAAAATTGGTGGATCTGGAGCTAAATGGTTCAATTGTGAAGACGGTAATGGAAAAGCATTAGTTGATTCATATAACAAGGAAAGTAAATTACCAAAAATGTCAATAAATGTTACATCACAAATACCAAATAAAATGCCTTTAGATGCAGATTTTGGATTCTTCATTGGAGCATTTTTGGCAGAAGGATGTACATCAGATACACAAGTCGTGATAAGTAATAATGATGAAGATTACAGAAAGAGAATTGAAGTATTTTGTGATAAATATAGCATCGGTCATCATACTGTAATAAATGAAAATAAAAAAGGGTGGACGAGTACTGACTTTATAATACATTCAAAAATGATGGCTAAATTAATGAGAGAAATGTTTGGAAGGTTATCACATAATAAATGTGTTCCAGATTGGGTATATAATGCAAATGATGTGTTTTTGAAAGAACTGATTAATGGATACTTTAGTGGTGATGGTTGTGCAAACACAAGTAAATCTATTACTGCTTCAACCGTATCAGAGAAATTAATTGATGGTGTAATTAGAATATTATTAAAATTCGGAATTTTTGCAAGAAAAAATAAAAATAAAATGCCAACCAAAAATAATAGTACTAAAGTCTTTAAACAATCATACGAATTATCAATAAGATGTGGACATGCAAAGAAATTTGCAGAAACATTTAATCTTGTAATTGGATATAAACAAGAAAGATTAAATGAAATCAAATTATATGACTATAGATGTGAAAATGGTCAATTTGATATTATTCCTGGTAATAACTTAAAATGTTTAAAAGGTGACATACATAGAGATAAGATGCAATGCATTATGGATAACTCAGATGACGAAGAAAAAGAAATTATAAAAAATTGTATTAATTCAAAAATCTACTATGATAAAATAAAGTGTATCGAAATCATTGCTCCAACAAAGAAATATGTGTATGATTTGACTGTAGAGAATGATCGAACATTTGTGTCAGGGGTGGGTCTTTTTCTGTTTGACACATTCCATTCTGCTGGAATAGGAGGTATGGGTGCCACCACTTTAGGAGTTCCTCGTATCAAAGAATTATTCAGTTTCTCACAAAATATTAAAACACCTGTTATGATGATCTACTTTGATAAAGATATCAGAAAAAATAAAGATCTTGTTGAAAAAATAGCATCTTCAATTAAATATACAACTATTGGTGATATCAGAGACAAAATTGATGTCTATTATGAATCAGATCCATTCAATAAAAGTGGATTCATGACTAAAGATAATGTTGATAATATATTTTACCCAAATAATCCAACTAAATACAGTTGTCAAGCTGATATCTCAACTTTACCATGGTTAATGAGAATTGCACTCAATAAAGAAAAAATGATGGAAAAAGATATCACTTTGTTGGACATCAAAAGTAAATTCTGTCATCAATGGGAAAAAAGATTCTTGGAAGCTAAAGGAGGTAGAAAAGAAGATAAACAAGTGTTAGAAAAAATAACACAATGTGCGATATTGTCTAATAATGATAATGACGGTATACCAATAATTCACATAAGATTTGATATGAAAGATTTCAATTATGGAACTATCACAAATTTCCTTGACAACTTTATTGATATATTCAAATTAAAGGGAATCAATGAAATACAAAAAATTAATGGAATCAATGAAGAAAGATTAGTAACATTCGAAGACCCAGATAATGGAGTTAAAACTGATACACAAACAGTAGTATATACTGCCGGAGTTAATATGACTGCACTTAGATATATTAATGGAATAAATCTTAATAAAACAAAATGTAATGATGTTGTTGAAATCTTCAATAAATTCGGTATTGAAGCTGCTCGTATGGCATTACTAAAAGAAATTGATGCTGTATTCGATACAAGTGGAAGTCCTGTTAATTATCAACATATCTCTGTATTAATTGATATCATGACTAATAATGGTATGTTGACATCTATTGATAGACATGGAATGAATAGATTGGAAACAGATCCACTTGCTAGAGCATCATTCGAAAAAACAGTTGATCAACTCTTAACTGCTGCTGTCTTTGGTGAAGTTGATCATATGAAAAGTGTATCATCCAGAATTATGGCTGGACTTGCAATTAAAGGTGGAACTGGACTTTGTAATGTCATATTGGATACAGAATTATTAGAAAATTCAGAATACATTGATACTGCAAATAAATATCAAAAGACATTTGATGATCTTACTGTCAATAATATTATTAGCGATTCTTTAATAACAGGCACTAAAAAGTCATTCATGCCTGAATTCTAAAATTAAGTATTTAAATTACTTATTTATTTATCAAAAAATTGACATTTTAATTATCTAATATTGCATTTATATATTATAATAAGTAAAATGACAATATATCACCTATATGGATATAAATGGAATATGCTTTTTTTAAATGGATGGATAATTGATTCCAATGGCATCAAATTATCAGCATGTCAAGATGATAATCTATACTTTCTCATGGATAAAATAAATTATATATTGTACGAAAGTATTAAATATAAATTAAAATATAAAGTACATTGTAATTTCTTCATGCCAGAAACTTATAAATCCAAATGTGTATATGGTAAATTAAATCTATATTTTCATGATACCAATAAACATAAAATAATAAATTCTCTGCCTGAATACAAAAATACTCTTGTCACCATAAATATAATGAATGACCAACATGCACTAAAAATGGATAATCATGAAATATTCAAAAATAATCAATTTTATATACACACGAGTTTACTTTTTGATAAAATCATGCAAAATCAAGATAATAGACAAGAAATGATAAAAATGTATCATGAATATGTAAATGACAAAAAGAAACTTAGATGGTATCACTCAAAACAATATATGTGGAAAAAAGTACTTGTGAGTATATATAAAAATATAATTGAATATTATGAAGAAAAAAATAAAGATCATATGATTAACTTATAAAAAAATGAAAATAATAATATATGATAATTTAGTCTATGTATTAAATAATATAAATAATAAAATACATATTAGAAGGCTCAAAATATAACTTTTCATCAAATGTGTTTATTGGCTCTTATCAATTGTCAAAATCCACAATATTAGAATGCACTGAAATTGAATTACCATATATGATGGATAAAATCAATTATATTTTGTATCAATATATAAAATCGAAAAGAAAACATTGTGATGCTAATGATTTCTACCAAAAATTTCCATATGATGGCCTAAAATTAATAATAAATGATAAAAACAATAAATTCAAAATAAATTTATTTACCGAAAAACAAAATATGTCAATGGGAATTATTATCTTTGATGAAGATGGGCCAGTCATGGATAATCATAAAATTTTTGAAAATAATGATTTCTATAATTATGTAAGAACAATATTCAAAAAAATAAATGATGCTAAAAATAATAGAGAAAAATTAATTGAATTGTATTATGAATACACTGAATCAACATTAAAAATATTCTGGTGGCACACAAATAATTACTTGTCAAATGAAATTATCGATGGAATGTATTATAATATAACTGAATATTATGAATCTAACAATAATCACACCATAAATTAATTATTTTATTTTATTAAATATTTTATTCTTTTTATCATATGATGAATGTAATAACGAATCAATTGAGATTGATTCCATTGATAATATGATACATAACATGTGCAGAATAAATAGATCATATAATGTATCGAAATTTCAATTTTTTGAATTTTTATAATTATTTTGTATAAAAAGTAATTATATTACACATTATCAAATTGCATATTTTCATGTTATTCTTTTTTTGTAAATATAAGAAGTAAATGAATAATTTTTGAATTTCTGCATCATATATAAATTCTTCTTTATTTTTATTGGTCCACAATTTAATTTTATCAAATGATTTCTTTTTTTTATTGTATATATAATCTTGTGTTGGTTCTAATATTTTTTTATGAAAATTAATTTTAAAATCCTGTTTGATCATTGATGAATGATAATCATGTTCAATATTTATTTTTATAATTTGATTGGAATAATTTTTCAATACAATATAATTATCATCAACATTTTTGATATCCAAACCAATATAACTAAATGCCAATACACTATGATCATTTATAATGTATGGTGTTATACAGTTATTATCTTTGTATTTTTCAACATCAAATAAATCCATTTCCTTTCTTTCTATAATTCTATCATTAAATTTAATGATGGATGGCAAAACACATACAATGTCATTACTTTCACCATATTCTTTAAATACTGGATATCCACAATGAAAAAATACATTATCTTCAATATAATATTTATTTATTGTATTCAAATTATCATTCAGTACATACAATATATCATAAATTGTTGAATATGAATAAGATTGTATGTTATCATATCTCATACTAATGTAAGTTATGTTTTGATACGTTTTAATAAAATTTACATACAAATTCATATTTTTTTCATCAACTGACAATGACTCTATTAGTATAGATTTTATTGGTAACATATAGAGAATTCCTTTCTGTGGATAATAAATAAATGATTTAGTACATTAATTATTCATCTTTTTTAAGCATATATGATTCCTACTATTTCTGTTTGATCAATAATGTATGGTTTAATGATTTTCAATAATTCTTCTTTATTTGTATTTTTATCAATGTTCAATATAGTATCCAAAGCATACACTTTAAAAAAATATCTATGTTTTCCAGATTTTTGAGGAGGGCATGGACCACCATATTTATTTTCATTCCAACTATTTTTCCCGATAATTACGTTTTGAATATTATCATTGTCGAGTTGTGTAAATTGTTTTGGGATGTTCCAACAAATAAAATGAATCCAAAGTCCATGAATTGCGTCAGGATCATCCATTATTAATGCATAGCTTTTTGTATTTGGTGATGGATCATGAAATATCAATGTGGGAAATATATTTTGTCCTCCACATTTATCTAATTTATATTTATCATCAAGTTTTTCATAATTAATAAAATTTGGACTTGTGATTGTAAAATTTTTATTAATATTTTGTCCACCAGTTTGCTTTTTTAAATTTTGATATTTAGTTTTATATTTTATGTATTTTTGATAATATATGTTATTCATGTAATTATTATAGAAAAATAAAATAATTATCCTTTCATTCTTCTTAAACAATCAACAGCATTTCTATTTGTTTTTCCATTAAGTTCATTTATTTGTTCAGTGGTCATTAAATCTGTTTTTAGATTGAGAAGTTTAGAAGGATTTGGATTAATTGCAATATCATAATATTCTTTCATTTTTGTGAGTGATGGTGGTACTCTAATATTATACATCAATGAATATTTTGCATGCATAGTTTGGAGCTGTTTATCAATTTCAATAATTTCTTCATGTGTTAATTTTGGTCCACATGTTATAATTTGTTCATCATTATCTTTTGGTATATAACAATCTGGCACTGGTAATCTAAATAAATATTTTTCTGGATAAATACCACGACCAGGAATATTACAATTCTCTCCTGCGCCAACCCCATCACCATAACATTGTCCCCATACTTGATTTGGATTTTCATCATCATATAGATCTACCCATAAATTATTAAGTCTATTTGTGTAAAAAAATTTGGCCAATACACATGGATCAAAACATAATGGTCCATATGGATCATCATGTTCTGTTCTCTCCCCAGTATATGGATCCCATATCTTGCAAAATTTAAATGAATCATTATCAGTAAGTTGTGATTGACTTATTGGATCTATTTTTAATTGCCTCATTACTCTATATTGTTCAAATGTTTCCATATTATAATTGCAATCTTTATATTTTGTTTCTTCTATTTCATAAATATCATATGTATTATGCAAAGATACATTCTGATCAGAAATAATAGATTCAGATGTATTTATTTGATTATTATCATCAGTGTCTATTGGGGCAAATTCTTGCATATATTCAGTACATATCATCTTATATAATATACTCTATAATCGACATCACAATACATATTAATAAAATATCAACTTTTTTAATATATTTGAATCTTTTATATACCCTTTACCATAATATATAATTGGCCAATATAGTACTATTTTACAAAAAAATTGAAATTTGAAATATATAAAGAGTAAGATCTATAATAAAGAATAATATTAAAAAATGACTTCAAAACAAACACCAAAACCACAACCATTAAAAATTCAAGATTTTGATATTAAAAACTTCGGCTATATTGTTCCAAATCCAGGAAAACCAGAAGATGAAAAGAATAAACCACATCATGTTGGATTTTCCAAATATAATTATCCTAATAAGCCAAATTCTCAATTTGCATTTGCTACTGATTGGATAATCACTGATGCTTTTACAATCCCAACTTATCATGAACAATACTATCCTACTGATGATAAAAGACAATTCATGAAAATACAATTGGATGATAGCAATAAAGCATGTCGTGAATTATCAAAAATGGTAAATGAAATTGATGCATTTACAGAAAAATATATGATTAATAATATAATACCGGCACCAAGTATGAAATTTTATGATTATAATTTAACACCAACTATTAAAGAACCTAAAGAAGTAATTCCGATTGCAGGTGTAGAAGTTAAATTGGATAAGAATGGTCAACCATTTAAGAAATATGATTCAATGAAAATGAAATTTAGTATTAATTATGCAACTAAAAAAATTGATACAATTATATTCATCAGAAAACCCAATCCAAATGATCCAACAAAATTCATTAGAGAACATGCAAATGTTACAACAATTGATGAAATTCATGCACTTATCCCTAAAGGATCAAAAGTTAGAATGGTTGCAACAATTCAAAAATTTTGGGCAGAAAAAACACCAAAGGCTGCTCCAAGAAAAAGAGGAGACAAACCAGAAGGAGTTGCTGGATTAGCATATAAAATTATTCAATTAGAAGTTGAACCATCGGAAAACACTGAAGGACAATCTCTCAAAGAACAATTTAAAGTATATGCATTTGAGGAAGATGAAGAGATAAAAAATGAAGAAAATAATCAAAGTGATGTTGAAGAAGAAAATGGAGATGACAATAAAACTAAAAAAAATGATTTGGATGACTCTGAAGATTCACCTAAAGTTACAAAGAAAACAAAAAATGATTCAAAAAAAGTAGTAGCAAAAGATGCATCTGATGATTCTAAAGAATCCGGAAGTGGATCAGAAAGTGGATCAGAAAGTGAACCAGAAGAACCAGAAGAACCACCTAAAAAGGCAGCGAAGGGTAAACCAAAAACAAGTAGAAAATAATAATATTTAATTTATAAAAAACATTAATTAATTTAAAAATAATAAGTGTGTACATTTAAATATTTTAATATATATGATATTAAAATATGATGTTAAAAAATATAAAAGTTTATAAAACAAATGAAATCGAATTTGATAATATTGTTTATATGAATGTAGAAAGAAATGATGTAATTAAAACAATAAATATTCAATATATAGATAATATTACAAAAAATAGAGTTCCATTATTAGTTCAATTAGATGACATGTATATGTTTGATGACATACAAGAAATTTCTGATGATAATTCAAAAACTAAAAATAAACATTTGATATCTCATGAAATTATATTACCACTTGTCAGTAAAACAATATCATCAACAAAATCAATCAAAAAATTCTTCATGGAATTGGACAAAAAAATGATTAATGATGCTAAACAACATATTGATATTTGGGAATTCCCAAAAGAACAAATTAAATATAAAGCTCTCATAAGATATATTGAAGATAGCGATAATGATATTTATGATAATGGTGTCGTTAAATTTAAAATACTCAATTCCAAAAAATTCACCACAAAAATATATAATAAAAATAAAGAATTAATAAGACCTGAATATTATAAAGAATATATGTCAGGTGGCAATTATATAAAATCAGTCGTTGAAATAGTTTCGGTTTGGATTAAAAATGATATATTTGGATTATATATTAGACCTCATCAATTAAGAGTATCGTCTGGACCAATGCCAATTATCACTCCAGATGAATATTGTTTTGATGATAAAACTGATGATTCCGAATCAGATGATGAAATGTGCAATAGTATATTTAAACCAATGGAATCAGATGATATAACACACACAGATGAAAATTTTAAAGTAAAAAATATTGAAAAAATTAATAATGAAATAGATTATGATGAAATGTCAAGTGATGATGAAATATTGTCAGAATAATTTTTTTATGTTGAAAAGTCGCAAAATTCCTCCTTTAAAGAATTTATTACATTCCAATATATATTTTTCTCATAATTTGGTATTATTTCATCAAAACGTGTATAAATATTAAATGGTAGACTCTTGTATAAACTATAAATATCTTCAAATTGCGACGTTGATGTATGTTTACTTGTCCAGTGCCCAATAAAAGTATTTTCTGAATCTTTATTATTAATTAACTTAAATCTCAATGGTCTCTCAAATAAAATGATCATTGACTTTGAATGATGATCAATATGTTCCTTTGCTTCTGTTATATATTTCTTTATATTTTTTGAATTAAGTAACAACTCCAAACACATATTAATTTTAATATTTAATTTTTTTATTGTTCTTTTCAATTTATTCAAATCTTCCAATGTAATAATAGTTCTGTCAAAAGGATCATTTGGAAATATTGGATATGGATTTTCCATCTTGCTTGTATTTAATTGATGGACAAACAAATTTGTTATTGTAAAAATATTCCACCACTTGTCAAATAATTCAATTCTATTATCCGGAATAACATCATCCCACGAATCATCTATGTTCAATAAACAATGTTTGAAATTATCATTCAAATATTTTACATTATCTTTTGTATCATTTTCTTTTGTGGATTTTTGTAATTTATGACTTTGCATTATTGTATTGGAATCGGAACTTGGAAGCTGATCTTTAGATGTGACAAAATATTCAGATTTACCGATGTGATACCTACAAAAATCAGAATTATTTATTGTTGATCTATTGCACATAAAAGTTGATTTTGCATTTTTCTTAGATTTACATGTATTTAATTTTTCATTATTCATTATTATATCTTGGTGATAAATAAAAAAAGTTGAAAAAAAATCAATATATAAATGTACTGTTGAATAATAAACTATTAATAATGTGGAAATATTTATTTTACGATAAATTCGCTAATGATCATAATTATCATAATCCAATAACTAAAAATATAACAACTGATGAAGTAATAAATGGTGAATACTATGAATACACTGGTTTAGATGCCATCAAATTTTTTAATACAAAATTTGTGAATGCATCAACAATATCACATATTCCACAAGATTTATTAAATACTGATATTTATAGAGTATCAGTGTATGTAAAAACGATTGGCAAAGTAGATGTAATTTTGACAGTCATTGGAATAGA
>Ga0302186_10002088_pt1 | contig 15726 bp, 17 predicted proteins | sample II_Bog_E1_2_FD_198782 | JGI IMG/M metagenome (GOLD analysis project Ga0302186, IMG submission 198782) | Peat permafrost microbial communities from Stordalen Mire near Abisko, Sweden - II_Bog_E1_1 | ecosystem: Environmental > Terrestrial > Soil > Wetlands > Peat | place: Sweden: Abisko... | reverse complement strand
AGATCCACAATTTGGAATATCTTTTGGATTCGGCAATTTTGTTGATCGAATCTCTAAAACTGCTTTGCGAATATCTGATAAAGCTGGGCTCACAATTCCCCTATCATAAAAATATTTCTGTAAACTTTCATAGGAAACATTCGCTTTTTGTTTTTTGGAAAGATTTATTTGAACCGAAAGAATAATATATCTCCCTTTTTGTGTTGATTTAAAAACACTGTCGCGATATGAAAATTTACAATCTTCGTATGATAGAGTTTTCATTTGATTCTCGGCAAGATCATACACTTCACAGGAAACAAAAATGTCTTTCAATTCCTGACCGTATGCGCCAATATTCTGCACAGGAGCTGCGCCGACCGTTCCAGGGATGCCAGACATGCATTCAATTCCCCAAAGATTTTCCGCGACCGTTTTTTTAACAAGCGCATCCCAATTCACTCCTGCACCGACCTGCCAAACAACATGTTCGGCATTTTCTGATACCACGGAAATATTTTTTATTGCAAGCGAAATCGCAAGAATATCATGTTCACCACTTCGCCAAATTGTATTTGAACCTTCGCCAACAATAATAATTGGAACTTTTTTTTCTTTCGCAAAATCAATTGCCCCTTGAAGTTCAGCGATATTACCAACAGTGCAAAAATAGCGAATCGTTCCGCCAATGCAGAATGTTGAAAAATCTTTTGCTGATATATTTTCTTTTATTATTACCATAATATGTTACTGGATTTTATTATATCATATATGATATACTTTCAAATATGAAAAAACAAACCGATCAAAAAAATATCGGCGGATTCATTCAGTCGCTCCGCGAAGCGCGTGGCATGACGCAAGATGATTTCGCCCAAGCACTCAAAACATCCCAAAGCGCCGTTGCTCGCATGGAAGCTGGCGATCAAAATATGAGCACAGAACTTTTAAGCAAAATCAGTTCAGTGCTCGGACACAAAGTCCTCACGATTAATAACACGATGGATTTTGAAATTCATGGCGGGAAAAAACTCTCCGGTAGCGTAAAAATAAATTATTCAAAAAATGGCTCAGTCGGACTTCTTTGCGCAGCACTTTTAAATAAAGGAAAAACAACATTGCACGGCATTGCACAAATCGAAGAGGTAAAACGAGTCATTGAAATTCTAGAAAGTATTGGTGTGAAGGTGACATGGGTGGGTCGAAATACCGTTGAGATTGTACCGCCCAAAATATTTGATATGAAAAATCTCAATACCGCTTCGGCAATTAAAACCCGTTCAATTGTCATGCTCATCGGTCCCCTTGTGCATCGTCTCAAATCTTTTACCATTTCCCATGCACAAGGATGCTCGCTCGGAAAACGTTCGATCGCTGCTCATAAATATGGTTTAGAGGCGCTTGGCATAAAAATAAAAGTGACTCAACAAAATTATGAGATCAGCGCCAATAAACTCAAAGCAGCGACTGTAATCATGTATGAAGCTGGTGACACTCCGGCAGAAAATATTCTCATGGCAGCCGCCTTGATACCTGGAATAACCACAATTAAATTCGCAAGTTCAAATTATATGGTGCAGGAAATATGTTTCTTCCTCGAAACATGCGGAGTAAAAATAGATGGAATCGGCACAAGCACACTCACCATTCATGGAATAAAAGAGATCAATGCGCCGATTGAATATCACAATAGCGAAGATCCAATTGAGGCAATGATGTTTATTACCGCGGCGATTGCAACAGATTCGAAACTTTCTATTACCCATTGTCCGATAGATTTCCTCGAACTTGAATTATATAAATTGCAAAAAATGGGACTGAAATATAAAGTCGGCAAACAATATTTTTCAGCAAATAAACGAACGAGGCTTGCCGACATCACGATTTTTCCTTCAAAACTCAAAGCACTTGATGATAAAATTCATGCAAATCCCTATCCAGCAATCAATGTCGATAATTTGCCATTTTTTGTTATTCCCGCAATTAAAGCAAAGGGTCAGACACTCATTCACGACTGGCTGTACGAGGTTCGCTCGATTTATTTAACCGAGCTTAATCGCATGGGTGCAGATTTAACACTTGCCGACCAACACCGACTCTACATTGAAGGTGGAACGCCGTTCAAACCAGCGCAAATCGTGTGTCCGCCGGCGCTTCGCCCTTCTGTGGTCATTATGATAGCCATGCTTGCTGCTCCCGGTACTTCTATTTTGCGAAATGTATACATGATCAATCGCGGATATGAAGAAATTGCAGAACGTCTCAATTCCATTGGCGCCGATATCAAAGTCATCAGCTCATAATTCTCACATGGGAAAAATGAAGGCAAAAATTCTTGTTATTCTCGGTCCGACCGCAACTGGCAAAAGTGATCTTGCAGTAGCTCTCGCCAAAAAATTCAATGGCGAAGTTATAAGTGCAGATTCACGCCAAATATACAAAGGTATGGACTTGGGTACAGGCAAAATCACCAAAAAAGAAATGGGTGGAATTCCCCACCACCTCCTTGATATTGTAAAACCAAACACACTTTTTTCTGTATCAAAATATAAAGCGCGAGCACATAAAGCAATCGAGCAAATTCTCAAGAAAAACAAACTTCCGATTATCTGTGGTGGTACTGGTTTTTATATTGATGCGATTGTAAAAAATATTTCTCTTCCCGAAGTTCCACCCAATAAAAAGCTCAGAGCTCAACTTGAAAAAAAATCACCTGAGAAACTCTACGAAATACTGATGAAACTTTCTCCCACTCGTGCAAAAAATATAGACAAACATAATACAGTTCGCCTTATTCGCGCAATTGAGATCGCAAAAGCACTTGGTGATGTGCCAGAAATACAAGAGAAACCATCACAATATAACTGTATTTTTATCGGACTTGATACCAAGGACGACATACTCAAAAAGCGAATCGCACTCCGCCTAGAAAAAAGAATAAAGCTCGGAATGATTCGTGAAGTCGAGAAACTCCACGATGGTGGCGTATCATGGAAACGCCTTGAATCATTTGGGCTTGAATATCGTGAAGTCGCACTATACCTGCAGGAAAAAATTACAAAAGAACAAATGATTGCGAACCTTAATAATGACATTTGGCATTATGTGAAGCGACAAAGAACGTGGTTCAAGAGGAACAAGGAGATTTATTGGTTTGAATTAAAACAAAATAAGAAGATAATTTATCAAATTAAAAATTTCATAAAATAAAAAATGCTGAGCGATACAACTCTTGATACAGTTATTTATGATTAGCTATATACTTTTGAACTGCCTCTATATCAATTAATTGATGTTCACCGTCAAGTTCTTTTTTGTATGCAATTAAATCTCGCGGGTCCATGATGGAAACATTAATTCCATTTATATTTGTCTTTATGCCATCATAAAGACGTATTTCTTTTACTTGTATCCATTTATTTTTTTCTAAATCACTCATCTGTAATGTATCCACATCAGTAATATCAATATCTTGTCCGAGATAATTTATTGATAAGGTATCACAATCCCACTTTTCATTTAGATAGTGTTTGGGTCCGGCTATTATGTAATCAGAGACTTCTGAAATTATAGAAGGAAAATATTTTCCAGAAAGAGATATGTCCACATCATTTATTTTTCTAGGAGATCCGTATATATGAGCAGCAAAACCACCACCAATTTTATAGGGAATATTATTTTTATCAAGAATTTCAACAATCCACTTAAGTGCGTTCTGAGTATTTTTTTCTAGATCTATTTTCATGTGTTTGATAATTTATGTACCAGATAAAATATTGCTATGCAACTTGAGCGCCGTTCTACAAGGCGAGCAATCGAGAAATATCTCCCTCGACTAAAATTTCGCCGTCGCTCAATTTTGTCTGGGCACCGGCTCGCGATTTTGTCTGCTGACAAAACATCGCTCCGCCGTTCGATTCCTGCTCATCCGCACAATGATGCTTTGCGCAAAAGCCGTAACGGGCTTTTTTGCAAATCATTGCGGGCGATCGAGGAATCGGTCACGCATAATTTTCTGCTGAAAATTTGCTCAACCCCGCCTCACTCGCCTACGCTCGCTCCGGCTTTCGATTCCTCGATCGCCCGTGTTCAACTTCGTTTCATTATGCGGGCGATCGAGGAATCGAACCTCGGACAGCGGATTTGGAGGCCGCAGTTATACCACTTAACTAATCGCCCGTGGTTAGACCAATATAACATAAAATAGGTAAATTCAAAACAAAAAAGCCACCCTATCGGGTGGCTTTTGAATTATTTCTTTACTTCCTTGTGAACGGTATTCTTTTTGCACCATTTACAAAATTTCTTGAGCTCTATTTTTCGCTCAACTTTCTTTTTATTCTTTCGGCTCCAGTAATTGATTCTTTTGCAATCTTTACAGGCGAGTTTGATTAATTGGTCTTGTGACATGTTTGTTTAAAACTTAAGTCCTAGCAGTATATATGAAAAACACAAAAAAGGCAACCCTAAAAGCCTCGTTATTATAATCCTGTCTGTATTGGAGCAAAAATCTTAATCTTAGAAATTTTACTCTTCAGGGTGCGATTCACATCCATAAGCTCTTTGTTTTTCATAAGAATAAGCACAAGAATACCGACAATAATACCGAGAATACCTGAGACAAAACCCTGTAAAAATATTCCGAGCGTTGTATTCTGATTAAACACATTTGCAAATGCATTGAGTGAGTAATAATTGACTACCCCCATAAATAATGATGAACAAAGAACTTGAAATACCGTTTTAAAAACGGGTTTTGAAAAACCTTTGAAATCTTTTTCAAATACAATCCAAAGCGCAAGATTGTTAAGCACTTCCCCGACAGACCAACCAAGTGGAAGTGCGAGAACAATTGTTCCAGGAACACCTTGTACACGAAGAATCGCCTCAAGAAAATTTTTGAATGGTGGATACGTATTATACAAAACCATAAAACCAAATCCAAGAACCACTGTTGTGACTGCATTAATAAACTTTGCAACAAATGGTTTTTTAGTATTCCCAACGGCATAATATGCTCGAACAAAAAGCAATGTAACATTTTGGAAAATAATCGAACCAACAAAAAGTGCAAGCGAAGCTGCGGTCAAGCGAGTTTGTGACCAATTGAATACTCCCGCACCAAGAATCGTTCTCACGATTTGTGCACGAAGCGTGATAAACAAAACTGCACACGGCACAGACCAAAAAATAATATGTTGAGCTGAAACAATCGTCTGTTCGGTAAATTTATCTTTTTCACCATCAGCAAAATATCGCACAAGCATTGGAAATGCAGCAAGCGAATAACTCACGCCAATAACCGACAATAAAACGGACTGTAAATTGTATGAGAGATTAAAAACAGAAATCGATCCAGCAGTCATCGCAGATGCAAAAGAAAGTAAAAAAATTGCAGAAATATTATCTGAACCAAGAGTAAATGTTCTTGGCACTGACACAAGAAGCACTTTTTTAATCTCTGCAAAATTATTTCTTAATGTCGGTCGTGGAAGCAAATTGTGTTCAAGAATAAATGGAATCTGAATTGCAAAATGAAAGAATGCGCCAATAATCACCCCGAAAATTAAGCCCGTAAGACCCCATATTGGATATAAAAATATAATTCCGATAATAATACCGATATTATACAAAATAGGGCTCAGTGAATAGATAAGAAAGCGTTTATATGTCTGCGTCAGCGTCCCCAAAATATTTGAGATACCAAGAAAAATCGGTGACAAAAGAAGAATTCGTGTCAAAGCATTCACCTGCGCGATATCTGCAGAACTAAATCCGCGGAAAAGAAAAGTGTTTATATAGGGTATAAAAAAAAATGCAATAATACTTGTCACAACAATCAAAAGAAAGAAAAACGTAAAAATATTTCCAATAAAACGCTTCGCCTCTTCTGGACCATATTTCATTTTTTCAACCAAGAATGGAATAAGTACTGAAACAGAAACCATTGAACCAACGGTAATAAAAATAAAATCTGGAATTCGAAATGCCGCATAATACAAATCGAGCGTGTGGCCAGCTCCAAAATGTGATGCGAGAAGTCGATCGCGGATAAGTGCAAGCACCTGTGACAATATCGCAAAAATGGCAAGCAAATATGCTGCCTGATGTAATCCGTTTACTTCACGATTAATAATTTTAAAAAATCTTTTGACCATAAAATACGAAAATTATGCGAATACACCAAATAAACTACACATTAAAAATTCACTCGTTAGTATACAAGATAAATCGGTAAAATAAAAATCCATTTGGATTATATTATAGTTATGAAAAGAAAGAGGCACACCTTTCGGTGTGCCTCTTCCACAACCTTTATATCTATAAGCCGAATTCTGTTCATCACATTACTGTAATGAGATAGCCATCTATCTGGGCGAAACATTGCTGTCTCGCTCAAGCGGCGCTCCTGCTTACGCAGGCACGGCCTTGCACAAGGGTAAGGATTTTGCCGTTGCACTCTTGCGTTTCCGCAAGAACTATCCCGAAGGATATCCCCTTTCTTTCGTCGGGGGCCGTTTCTGTTCGCACCTCTCGGATTGCTCCGGACGGGCGTTACCCGCTACCTTGCTCCATGAAAAATCATGGCTGTGTTCGGACTTTCCTATAGTTATATAAAATAACCATTAGCTATCCAATATAAAAGCAGAAAAATTATACAATAAAATTTAATTTTTTGCAAATATAAAAACAATAACCCAGCGGTTATTGTTTTTATATTTTAATTAAGGGGAAAAATTTAATTCAAACCCAAAGTGGCGAGAATAATATAAATAATTCCTCTTGCAGAAATCATGATGAATATACCGATAATTCCCCACATCATGTGCTGAAAACCCTCAGCTCTTTTTTCCGCATTCGCACCATTTTTGATAAACACAAGAACGCCCCACAAAAAAAATAGAACAGCCAAAGCACCCATCAAATAAATAAGCGGAATAACAATTTGATTCTCGATATTTGTCAAAAGAGTGTTGAAAGTTGGCGCAGATCCACCCACCGGATTTGATACCGTTCCAGCCGCATACACTTTTTGGATGAGAAAATCCATTCTATGGCTGATTAATGAGTGATACCTGGAAGCACTGGTACAGTAACGGTGCCACCGCCCAACTGGAATGTATTCTGCAATACCCCAACAAGACCCCAGATAGAAACCATCACGAAGAGACCTACAATACCCCAGATAATTTCAGTTTTTGCTTTCGCTTTTCCTTCCTCATCCCCAGCAATAGCATATCGAACAATATTCCAAAGGAGCCAGACAACCGCTGCAGCGATAAGTATTGGAACAATCGCAGACAATATACCGCTAAACCATGTGAGTAATCCCCCCAATCCATTGCTCCCACTATATGTAAGGTTTTGAGCCAAAGCCAATGCAGGAAGAGAAAATACTGAAACTATCGCTAAAATTCTTTTCATAAAAATTGTTATTAATAAATTACCTAATAAAATTAAACACTGACCACAATATTACTCTACAAGTATAAAACGTACCCCCAGAATACGCAAGCAAAGTTGTCTACACAAAACTATCAATTTCCTATATTGGGCAAAGTTACTTGTTTCGGGGTTATATTGGCATTGTCATTTAGCGTAAAAGTATTCTGTAAAATATTCACAAGACCCCAGATAGATATCATGACAAAAATACCAATAACTCCATAGAGCATAAATTCCCTTCCTGTCTGTTTATCCTCGCCTTCTGCTTGAATAAATTTAAATACCCCCCACAGAAAGACAACCACAGAAAGAGCGACAATAATAATAAAAGTTGGCGAAATAAGACAATTTACTGAACCAACAATCAAATCACGAAAACTCTTTGCTTGGGAAAAATTACAACTTGTTGGACTGACTTGGATATTTGTAGTAAGCCCCTGAGCATTTGTGGTTAGTGCAGAAAAAGAAAAAAGATTAAAAACAATAAAAAATACCGCAAAGAGTGAGTATATTTTATGCGTGCGAAAAAAAAGATTGAGTCGTTTCATAATTATGATTGCAAATTTTTAACAGTACCAATAATAATTGCCGCTATGAGCTGAGCGCCAAGCAAGACAGCAACGCCGATACAGGTATTGATGAAAATTTTTCTTGCTTCTTCAAGTTTCGTCGTATTTCCCTGCGCCGCAACAAATTTATATCCGGAATAGATAAATACAAAAATAGCAATAACACCGCCAACTTTTGTTATATCAGACAAAATACCAGCAATCAGTGTAGGAATATCAGTAAAATTAGGAAGGGGATTTGTAATTCCTGCGGAAGAAGGTGTTGATGCAGCAAAAGTTATCATGGGCAATAAAAACATTCCTGAAAAAACGGTTATTTTTCGAACTATTTTTTTATATGTATATATCATGATTTTTATAAATTATATTACTATTGTAAAAAACGTAATGGGGTTGCACCACTTCCAGATGTTAATGCTCCAACAACCGTATGAACTACAAGCCATGCACCAAGAACAATGAGCATTCCGATAATCGTTTTTTTAAACATCTCTTTTGCCGCTTCGCGTTCACCCTCCTGATCTGGATGCAAAAGCATTTTTCCACCGGCAACCGCAAAAGTAATTGCGGCAACGGATATAGAGATGCCGACAAACCAATTAATAACGAAATTAACCATTCGTACAAGCGCATTGAAATCGCAAGGATTCGCAATTGTACTCGTTCCCACAAGGGTTGGATTACAAGTAACATTACTGAACCATGATTGTGCGGAAACAATAATCGGCAATAATAAAACCAAAAGAACAAAGGCTGAAACGATATGTGAATAATATTTTTTCATAGTTATGATTGTAACAAATTATCTAAAGCTCCGCTTGCATTTTGTACAGAACTACTCACATCAAGCCGTCCAGTGCTGACATCCTCTACCATGGTCTGAAAAATCTGATCCGTCGCCTGTGTATCTGGATCAATCCACCCATGTGCAATAAGTGCTGAATTATAAAAGATTGTTTTCTCTGGGTCAGATGTTCCTGCTGAAATAAGATCGAGGCGAGCAGGAGCAACGTCATAAAATTCAAGAAAATCAGAAACCGCAGGAGCGCTCGTAAGTTCAGAAATCAAATTATAAGCAGGCGCAATATTTGCCGAACTTTTCAAAAGTGCAAAACCGTATAATTCGCCAAAAGTTACTTTCGTCGTCGCATCTACTGTTTGCGGTATCATCGTCACATCAAAATTAAGATTTGGATTTTTTGTTGCAATATCAGTCGCTTCAGATGCAAAACCAAAATAAGTCGCGAGATTTCCAGAAAGGAAAAATGATTTTGAATCTGGAAGCGATGCATTCCAAGAATAAATCGATTTTTGCGGATTGGAATAATCACTAAAAAAGCTCAGTGCCGATACAGCTGGTATTTCAATAGAATTTGGATTTCCATTTGTATTATCAAGCGTTGATACGAGAGATCCACTGTCATCTGTGCCAACAATACTGCTTCCCGCTTGCATGATAAGCGTACTCAAAAGAGCTTTTGCATTATCTACATTTGTATACTCACCGAGCGCCGCAGCACTATTGGTAATATTTGCATTCGCATCACTCTTTGAAAGCGTTGTCGCAAGAAGTGGAAAATCAGACCAGCTTTTCGGTGGAATTGCGATTGCGGCTGAAGCAAAGGTATCTTTATTCCAATACATAACAAGCGGATCAACAAAAAACGGCAAGGCAAAAATTCCTCCTGATTGTTCATATAAACTTGCCTCATTGATATAGGTATCTTGAAAAGTTCGAAGAGGAAGTGTTGTTTCTGGTATAAAATATACTTTATCTAAATATCTTTTTTCAAGCTCCTGCGGAATCAAAATCGCATCAGGACCTTTTCCTGTAGCAATCGCTTCAACAAGCAGACTATCAATTGTATCGATTGGTTTTTGTACATACGTAAGATTAAACTCGGTTCCCTGATCCTGTTTATATTTTGAAATAAAATTATCAAATGTTGCCTGATCCACAGTGCCCCAGATAGTAAGTGGTGTCTGTGTATTTGAAGTATTTTTCGTTTTATATGTTGAAAATGCAAGCAATCCAATAAGAATAAAAGAACCAAAAACCACACTGAGAATTATTTTAAATTTATTGTCTGATGTATTCATTGTGTCATGTGTTATTTATTTCTTTCTAAAAATAATTCCATAATGTTGCGCTCCACCAGAGATTTCCCGATCTTCTGTAAAACCATGTTTCTCAAAAAGTTTTTTTGCATTCTCCATAGAAAAAACTGCATTGCTTGCCGGACCCATTCCGCCAAATGAGCTTGACCAATCAATCAAAAGTAATCGCCCGCCGGGTTTTAATATGCGTCTAATCTCCATACATGGATTATCTTTGTTCTCAAATAGAAAAAATACATTTGCAGCAATCACTGCGTCCATGGAATTTTCTCGCAATCGCGTACCACCGAGATGTTCAAGGTCAGCCCAAACAATTTCAAGATTCATCAAGTGACGAATATTTCGCGCTTCGTTTTTTAATTTCTCCAAAAGAGATTTCTGTACGTCAATCGCGTATACTTTCCCAGTAGCACCCACCGCTTCAGCGGCAGCAAAAGAATACCAACCGGAACCAGCGCCAAAGTCGGCAACATAATTTCCGCTACCAAGACTGAATTGCTCTATGTTTTGTTCAGGATCAGAAAACATAATATGCAAATATTATACCAACTTAAAAATCAAAAGTCCAAAAGAAAAAGCCGACTCCGAGAGCCGGCTTTTTTCTCGGTTTCGTTCCCATCCCGAGATTGTGATTATATTGAGTCTTATTCATTTAACTTAACTTGAGGCTTCCTCCAAAAAAGACTCTTGATCAACCAACCGGTCAGCAATAATACTGCGACCAGCACAAGGATAATTTTCTCCAGCAATGACTCTTCGTCATCTCCTTCTTCGTATCCACAGAACCTGTTCTTCTTGGACATGGCGAACTCCGTAGTTAGAGAAAATTAAATTGCTAACTAATTATTATAGGACAATTTTGTAACGTTCCACTGTTTATTTAAACACAAAAAAATAAAAAATCAATAAAAAAGGGCGGCCCTAAAAGGTCGCCCGCCTATCTTTTTTTCGTCGCATGGATTGATTAATGGAACAACCGATTCAAAAATCCTTTCTTCAAATTCACCCGCTCCTCAGCCACATGGCGAGAAGTGACTTCCGCCGCTCGCTGGACATGGATATGTCCAGGATTCCTCGAGTAGATCATCCCCCTATTGAGATGAAACAACCGATTCCAGAATCCCCCTTCTTGTGCTGGTGCTTCAGTGACGCTCCCGACGCATACATCCATCGTCTTTTCCCCCACAGCTTGGAATCCACTGGATTCCCATATTGTTGGAATTGAAAAAATGAGTGAATCCAGATTATAACATGGCATATTAAATTATGCAAATACAAATAAAAGAGCGGTTTTCACTTTGTGAAAACCGCTCTTTTATTTGATATATTTTACTTTTTTCATTTCTTATATACACGTAATCGAAGCAATCGAATCCCCTTCTCTTAATTTCATGATTCTCACACCTTGTGTCTGTCGTCCAAGACTTGGAATCTCTTTTACCTCAACTCGTATCACCTGACTCTTTTTTGAAATTGCGGCAATCTCATCCTCTTCGTCGGTTACTACTTTTGATGCAATGATTTCTCCAGTCTTTGGAGTAACTTTCATCGTCTTGATTCCTGAACCTCCTCGTCCCTGTACTTTGTATTCTTTCAGCGGAGTTTTCTTTCCGTATCCGTTTGCAGCGATCACAAGCAATTCAGGGTTTTTCATTTCTTTCTTCACCACATCAGCAGAAATAATATAATCTCCTTTGCCAAGTTTCATTCCGCGCACACCAGACGCATTTCGTCCCATCACGCGAACATCTTTATCTTTGAATCTAATTGCTTGGCCTTTTGCCGAAGCAAGAATCACTTCATCACCTTCTGACATAAACATTGCGCTGCGTAATTCATCACCCGCATCAAGCGAAATCGCAAGAAGTCCGCTTCGTCTCACATCTTTGAAATTATCGGCATCAACTCGTTTTGTTGTGCCATTTTTTGTGACAAGAATCAGCGAGAGTTTCAAATTTTTCAATTCCTTCGGCATTGCAAGCACGGATGTGATTTTTTCTTCAGCAGAAATTGCAAGATAATTCACAATTGCCTTTCCTTTTGTCGCACGCTTACCCTCAGGAAGTTCGTACATTTTTATTTGATACGCTTTTCCTTTATCGGTGAAGAACAAAATGTCATTGTGCGTTGTTGCTGTCAAAAAATGTGTGATGAAATCCTCATCTTTGGTATCAAGATCAACTACACCAACACCGCCACGTTTTTGTTTTCGATATTCATCCGGATTTGTTCGCTTCACATATCCGCCAGCAGTAAGCACAAGCATACTCGCGTCATCGGCGATAAGGTCTTCTTCAGAAAATGCTTTTACACCGCCTTTGACCACCCTCGTTCTTCGTTCATCGCCATACTTTTCTTTAATTTCTGCAAGTTCTGTTTTGATAATTTGCAAAATTCTTTTTGGTTTTGACAAAATATCTTTGAGGTCAGCAATCAAAGCTTGAACTGCTTTTAATTCATCTTCAACTTTCTTTCTTTCAAGACCTGCGAGTTTCTGCAAACGCATTTCAAGAATCGCTAGCGCCTGAATTTCAGAAAATTTAAATGTCTTCATCAATTGCATTCGCGCATCATCAACATCTTTTGATTTTTTAATCAATTTGATAATTTCATCAATATGATCAAGTGCTTTTTTCAAACCAAGCAAAATATGTTCTCGGGCTTCGGCTTTTCTTAAATCAAATTCAGTTCTCTTTTTGATGACAATTTTTCGATGTTCAATAAATTCATCCAAGAATGTTTTGAGTGATAAAGTTTTGGGCACACCAGCAACAAGTGCGACAAGATTGAAGTGAAATGTTTCTTCAAGCTGAGTATGTTTATACAAATAATTCAAAACACTTTGCGGTTGTGCGCCATTTTTCAAATCGATTGCGATACGAATATCTTTTGCGGACTCATCGCGCAAACCTCGAATACCTTCGAGTTTCTTTTCGCGAACGAGATCGGCAATCTTCACAATGAGTTCCGCCTTGTTGATTCGATATGGAATTGAAGTAATGATAATCTGAAATGCACCTTTTTTATCTTCAACAATCTCCGCTTCGCCACGAGTAACCACACCGCCACGACCCGTCGCGTATGCGTGATTGATATCACTTTGATTATAAATAATTCCGCCGGTTGGAAAATCAGGACCTTTGATAAATTGCAAAAGATCTTCGGTCGTCGCATCGGCATTGTCCGCAAGATGCAGTGTTGCGTCAATCACTTCACTCAAATTGTGCGGTGGAATATTTGTTGCCATACCAACAGCGATACCGAGTGTTCCATTCAAAAGTAAATTTGGCACAGCGCTTGGCAAAACTTCCGGCTCTTTTTTGGTATTGTCATAATTTGGTCTCCATGGAACCGTTTCTTTGTCCAAATCTTTGAGCATTTCACCAGCAATCTTTGACATCTTTGCCTCAGTGTAACGCATAGCTGCGGGAGAATCTCCGTCAATGGATCCGAAATTTCCTTGCCCAATAATCATCGGGTATCGGTGTGCAAAATCTTGTGCGAGCTTTACCATGGCATCATACACAGATGCGTCGCCGTGCGGATGGTAATTACCGAGCACTTCTCCAACAACCGCCGATGACTTTCTTGTTTTTCCGCCCGCGGTCAAACCAATTTGATGCATGGCAAAAAGAATTCGTCGATGCACCGGCTTCAAACCATCGCGAATATCTGGAAGTGCACGCTGTGTAATAACAGACATTGCATAATCCAAATACGACTCTTTCATTTCCGCTGTAATACTTCTATTTGAAAGAGTGCGTACTTCAGCTGGAACTATTTCTGGTTTTTCTTCTTTTTTTGCCATATTAATTTTGATTATTTAAATTTGTTGTGGTTGACGTCGTACCCACTGCATCAACACTGCTCGTACTTGTGGTCGAACTATTTATTTCTGCATTCGTCGCAGAAGCAAACGATTCATTTTTCATCGTATTGAATTGATCAATCGATTGTTGCACGGAATTCTGCAATGTATTTATTTGTGTATCACGAAGTATCGCCGACACATCCAAACCATTATTATTCTTTTTTGGTCCAAATGCAAACCATGATACTGCAATAATACCAGTCAAAATAAATGCCGCGATAATTGAAAATACTTTTTTATCGTTATCCGGCATTTTTCTGAGTTTTTTTATCAGCTTAATCATTGATTATTTTTCTATTTTGATTCTCCTTGTTCCTGCAGAAAAACTCTCAAACACTCCATGTTTTTAATTCTTTCTGTCAGATTCTTCTTGGGGGGAAGAATCTTATACAACTGATGACAAAACGATTGTTTCACCCTCCTTTCCATCCAAATCTTTTCTCTTCAAAGTGAGCTTATCTATCGGTTTTACATTTTCTTCGCCCGCTTCTTTCAAATATTTTTTTAAAGCATCCTTTGCTCCGATCTCGCCATAATGCATTGGGATAATAATTTTTGGTTCAATTTCCACCGCAAGCTTTTCGGCCTTGACCGCATCAAGCACACCATCATCGCCAATTGGCAAAAAGAGAATATCAACCTCACCAAGTGCCTCTTTCACATCATTTGTAAGATTGATATCTGACAGGGCACCGAGAAAACACATATTAATATTTTCAAGAGTCACAGAATAAATCGTGTTAATTTTGTCCTTGCCACCATAATTTGATTTTGATGCAAAGCCTTTGATAAAAACATCTTTCACTTCATATTCTCCCGGACCAGAAATCACAACGGGTTCCTTCCCATTATATGAAAGATTTTCCGCACCATTCATTTCTGGCGCATTCAAACTCACGAGTGCAATATCTGCAAAGAAACGTGTTGATTTAAATTTTGATTCTTTTGAAATTGGATTAAATGCGAGAATGGTGTCGCCAAACTGAACTTTAAAAAACTCTACTCCTTGGTATGTAATAATCATATGGGATGAGTATAACAAAATAAATATAAAAATAAAAATTGACTTTGTCATTTTTTCATTATAATCTCTATATTAGAGAGTCTGATCTTATACATCTACCCCACCCTGAGAGGCATACCATGGCTGCAACTAGAAAGTTCGGAAAAAATACTGCGAAGGAGGATAGAGAACTTCGCCGATACGGTGCCCAATGTTCAATAATACGAACAGCTGGTGAACATGCCGGTGAAATCCATCATCATGTGGTTGAAGATCTGAAAGCGAGAAATCTATCACCGCTATTACGCAATGAGCAAATGATTTTGTACCTCGCTATTTTAGAAGCGCTTCTTCTGAGTCCTTCGGAGGAAGTCGCTAACAGGAAGGTTCGAGATATTCTTGCAAAAAGTGGAGATCACAAAGTGAGCGATGACATTCCACTTTGCAATTTAGTGTATTGTCCTCAGAGCAGTCTCAATTCCTTCTTCAAGCCACTTAAAAGTGGACCGAAAAAAAAGAAATAACACTAGGGATGAAATAGATTGTGTGCTTGGTCGGTAACGTTGTTGCCGACCTTTTTATTTTGACAAAAAACAATAAAATCAATGGTTAATTTAGTTAGTTCAACAAGTAAGTGCAACACTTCTAGTAAAATAGAAGGATATGAAATACACGCATTTGAATGTTGAGGAACGTGAGAAAATTCAAGAATTGCTTTGGCAAAAAACTTCAATACGAAC
>Ga0302186_10002087_pt1 | contig 15732 bp, 5 predicted proteins | sample II_Bog_E1_2_FD_198782 | JGI IMG/M metagenome (GOLD analysis project Ga0302186, IMG submission 198782) | Peat permafrost microbial communities from Stordalen Mire near Abisko, Sweden - II_Bog_E1_1 | ecosystem: Environmental > Terrestrial > Soil > Wetlands > Peat | place: Sweden: Abisko, Stordalen... | reverse complement strand
TTTTTTTTTTTTTTTTTTTTTTTACTTATAAAATTTTTCATATAATTCATCAATATTTAATATTACCCAACAAAAATGAAAAAAAAATAATATAAATATATAAAAAATTCAAAAAGGAGAGTCATTTACCCCTTTATTGCTTTTTATTTTCTTAACCGTAACCCCCCCTTCTTAGAAAAAATTTGTAATTTTTTTCTTAGACAAAAGATCCTTTTCTCGGTAAGATCTTTTTAAAATTCATAAATATTTAACAGAAATTCCTTTTTCCTTCCTTCCTTAAATTATGCATGACAAAGACAAGGTCTTGTAAATTCTCTTTTCCCTTTATTTTCAAGTTTTCCTTCTTTCTTAAAAAACCAGGAAGAAATCCAGAAAGTCCAAAAGGAGACTCTCAAGAACTTAAAGTCTGAAATAACTGAACGTCGAAAAAAAATTGATAGTCTCCTAACCCTAGCTCACAAACTCGATGCTGAAAACCTCCGTCTTACTAAAGAAGACACAAAAAAAGCCCGTCTTCTAGAGAAAAAGGAGATGGAGCTTATGGAAATAAACCAGAAAACAGAGGAAATCCATTTAAATCAGCCTCAATTGCGAGCATCTGACAACGAGGAGCTGGATCCCTTGATTCAAGAGATTTTTCAAAACTATTTCCCAGTGCCAGATCCTAAAGAAAAAAGGAACTATGAATTCACAATGGAAGTTCATTTCAGGAGGGAAAAGATTCCAATGATAGTGGATTCGGCTTTTAAGATTTTTGCAGATTTGCTTGAAATCACAGGGGGGTATTTTTCTTTAGCTCCTGAGTATATATATTTCCAAGACCATAATAACAATCTGATAATGAATGAAATGGATATAAGAGAGACTTTATTCGGGGAATTTTATGGATTTCTGGTGGATTATGTTCCGAAAATTTACGTAGTCTTGGTAAATAATTTGACTTTTGATGAAGTGATCAAAATTGGACAAATAGAGAATTTAGATGACCGCAGTTCGAATAGACTTGGGAATTATTCAAAAAATAAAGGGTTATATGAAGAAATGGAATTATTGGAACAAGGAAGGGAACTTGAGAATGCAAGTGTTGCTGTGAAAAGGATTTTAATTTCCCCATCAAAAAAAGGAAACAGGAAAACCGTGGTCTTGAATGAAGATGAAAACAAGACATATAAGAAGAAGTTGGCCAAAGAAAATAATAAATGTCGCAAATTGCAATGGCTTTTTAAATTAATGGTCAATGTCTTGTTTTTCTTCTTGTTTTTTATGTTCCAATATAATGAAATACCTGATAATCTGATTTTGAACTTAAAGTATTTTATATATATATCTCTATAATTATTATAAAAAAAATTCATAGTTCCAGAACCCTGTTGCAAATCAAAGTGAATGCGTTTTTAGTGTTGGCTGTCCAAAATGAAACTTTTAATATAGAAATGATTATCGAAGATTTATCCCGCATGGTTTCTTCCCCAGATATATTGCCTTTACAATATGGTCTGCTCATCCAAAGAAGAAAGGATTTAGTGCCATGCAACTTTTATGACCAAATTCACCAAAAAACTATGAACGAAGGTTATATCCTTGCTTATTGTTTTGCAGGGGATAACAATACCAATCTCATGCTAAATTCCAATGCAACTTATAATGAATTAGTCAATAAATATGATGTTTCAGGATATATAGTGGAACTTGATTTTTCAAATGATGAGGCATTCCAAAACAGTCTCCCAACTATGGGTGAATATATTTCTTTAAATACTAATTTGTTGTCTTTAAAAATCAATTATTTCGCTCCTTCTGCCGAATCGATCACATCTTTAACAGCATCAATTACCCTTTTATATCCCACCAACCCAATGGGACAATATGTAAATTTATCAAATTTAAACAAATTTTATTTGAAAAATTTAAGTTCGCAGCTAATTTCCAAATCAGAGACATCAACTTTGGATATTCTGAACTAAAATCCTCAAAGGAAAATTATATGACCATCATTATCTACATTTTGTTTTGTCATTGTTTCTTCGAACTTGTGCAATTCGAAGGTTTGAACACTACAAACCATAGAATTTTGAAGACTCTTGAAGAACGACAACAGGCAAAAAACGCTCCACCAATCATTATACCGACTCCCAACCCCAACCTTGACATTGATCCCATAAAACCAAATATAAAAAAAAACTCAAAGAACAAGAACGATCCTAAAAATCATGAAATTGCTAGTCCTCATGAAAAAAAAAAAAAAAAAAAAGTAAAAATGTCTTTTCCAATTTATTTTTAAATCTTTATATCAATATTATTAATTTTCCCTTATTTTCTTCAAGAAATATTTCATCATTTTCCATACCAAAGGCTATATCCTCATCAATCGTCCTCAATTATTCTGGATGTTTTGTAAATTTTTCATAAATTTCTCTTATTATTCCTTATTTAGCTTTATTGACATTGATTATGATCCGCATGAAATTGGGTTTAATGTCGACCTTTATAGCTGAAGTCCAGAAAACCGATTTAGCAATCGACCATTATATTTCTTTCGATAGTTTGTTGGATGAACAAGATGACCTTAAAAGATTGAGTGCGGTTATTTCAATAATGAGTTTTATTTGTATGTTGAAATATCTGGCTCAATTGAACCCAACGCTTAATATATATACAAAAATGATGGTGCAATTCGTGAAATCTAGCATTCAATTGATTTTCATCTTCTTCGTAATAATCTGTTGTTGCACTGTTTTATGGACGCAAATCGCCCTAGGCAATTTCACCGATCAAACCTATTATTTCTTAATGGTTTTCCAATTTTTGCTTGGTATGATTCTCATTTAATTTCTAAAGGAATCATTTCTTTTCTATTAGCCTCGGGGTTCTATTCAAGGGAACTATATAATGGAAATCAATTGGATCAAGAGGCGAAAAATTTGATGACAGGGCTTTATTATTTCATAGTAATTTTAACTAAAATATGAAACCAAGTTTTCTTTTTTTTTAGATGATTTTCTTCGTTTTTTATCTCTGCTATGTCATGATCCGAATCCTGATCTCGATTTTGATCTCAGATATCAGAAAAACTAGATCAAAAGTCGACCTTCGAAGGATCCAATTCCTTCAAATAAAGAAGAAATTAGCCCAACAAAAAATCAAGGAAAAATCTCCTACAAAATCACGAAAACAAAGTCTTTTCCAGAACATTTTCTCATGATTTTACTATAATTTCTATAAATATAATAATGAAGTCCTTTTTTTCAAAAGGGGGGCTTAAAAACTGAAAAAAGAATGCGAATTTAAAGAACTTTGAAAATTTCGGATTTTGGCTTAATAAATTCATTAAAATCAAAAAATCTAAATCATACCCCGAATTTCATTCTGAAACTTAAGTCAAATTTTTAAAAAACCCCCCTATATTTTCGCTTTGGAATCAAAAATAATATAATTTTCTATAAATTTTTCAAAAAAAAAAGCTCGAAAAAAATCCTTTTCATGAAAATCCCGCAATATCTTCATAATATCAAGTTGGCATCTCTTCTTTCGGTATATTTCGCTTTATGTCTTTAAAAACCGCTTTTCCATAGCCAACAAAAAGCCTAGAAATCGATAATTTATTGCTTCTAACTGACGAAAACCTCTTTCTTTTAAATCTATCCCCTTTAAAACGCATTCTAAAGTCCGATTCTACCGATTTCGGGCAAATAATCGCGCTTTTGGACCGTTTTGATGAATTCTTAGAGAAGTTCATAACTGAGATCCGGGATTTAATCGAAAAGACCTACGATAAGGATTTATCTCATCGAAACCCTCATTATTATGAAATCCAGGCTAAAATCCTAATCATTATAAAGGCGACTTGTTGGATTTTATCTAATAAAAGTTATAATAGAGTATATCAATCATTGGATCGCATCCTGAAGATTTTGGTGATATGTGACGAGTTCTCAGTTTTGGCTCAATGCATGTTATTAATGTATGGCTATTTCAGCGATGACACTGTAATGTCTAGTAATTTCCTTTATGCGCAAAGAGAAATGGAAGACATTCTTTATATCTGCAAATATGCCTTATATCATTTGAATAGCTTCTCCAGGAAATCCACTTTCCAATTCACAGATTATTTCCGAGATGATATCAAATATCCTGATTTCAAAGCCAATGTCTTGAAAATCCCCAATAATGCTGAGGAAATCGCTTATGATTCCAATCTCGACTTCAATTTTCTCAAAGGAGACGAAAATCGCACGATTTATGAGGAGAATCTCGAAAAGACCGCGAAATCTGAAAATCTCTTGAATTCTTTGGAATTCTGTTATTTTTTTCAGGAGAAATATGGCTTCGGGGAATTGCAATATGATTGGACCAGCGGAATAGAAAACAAGCGAATTTTCTATGGTTTATTATCAAGAGCTCGGTTTTCGCGATATCATAGTAAATATGAAGATCGGCTTCAAGCCATGGAATTCATTCTCGCGTCTTTACAAACTTATGTGGCTTTAACGAAGTTATATTCAATGGAGAAAAGCGAGCTTTTGAATCAAGTTTTCGTGACGAATTTGGATTTCGGGAATGTCTTGAAAGAAATTTTGAACCTTTTCTATTTGGAATTGACTCCAGAATTCCATACTAAGGTTCTTATGAGCATTTTGAACATTTTATCTTTGGATGATCATTTCGATTTCAAAGAATATATGAATCAGATCAACAATCAATTCATGTTTCTTCAGAAGTTATTTAAGGATTGTTTAGCTAGGAAAATGATGATTGAAGGAGATAATGTGGTTTTGGCGATAAAAAGTGAAAAAATGAGGATTTTGGCTGAGAAAACTGCTTTGAATTCGAGATTTCTTGATAAATTGTTGCTTCTTTTGAAGAAGGAAATCAAGCAATTTTATCTCGATGAGGAAAATAACATAATAACAACTCAGATCTATAGTATGTGTACTTTATTAGGCGCTTTGATGGAAATGAATGATTCTGAGCCTTTTCTTTATAAGGACCGATATTATTTCCTTTATACATATAAACATCTCTTAATTTTGAATGAAATCCTTTGGAATCTCATCCCGAATCAAGATCTTTTGAATAATTATAACCTATTTGAGAAACTCATTGATAGATTAACAAAAGATTTGACGCTTTTTCTGGATTTCGCAATCAAGCCTAATGAGAATTTCTTGTTTTTCGCGAAAACCTCGAACTGGCAGGCTTTAAATCTTAACAAATTAGCGATTTTCGTCGAATATATGATAAAATTGATAGATTCTCCTTTTTTCCGTAAGATTTCCATGCGAAATCAAATGGTTCCCACTTTGGCTCGGAAAATCGCGGATTCTGATATCCTGATAAAATTGAAGATTCTTTTAGAATCGCGATATCATTTGGCTTATATTGATAAGATCTTCCTTCAAACTATAACTCTTGTGGGTGATATAGCCCGTGAAATCCCTAGTTTGATAGAAAGACTGATAGAAATGGGTATAATCAAGGCCATTTTGATGAAAATTGATCAGGAAATGCCTCGAAATGTAGAATCCATCCCTATGATTATCTATTTCCTCAATATGTTATGTCTAAATGAACAAGGACAAGTTATAGAGCTTGAAATGGATTCATTAAGTCAAATCTTCAAATTGTTAATTCGTCGAGATTTCATTGAAGTGTTAAACAAAAGCATAGGACATAATGGCAATAAATGCCCTTCTAGCATGGCCTATGAATTCATTGAAATTCTCAATAGCGTGGAAAAACTAAAGCCTCGAGTTTGTGAATTGGTTTTATGGACTTTCCAACAATTGAAACTATTAAAACAAGAAATCATGAGAAAATTTCAATCTTTTAATGATTTCTTAGAGGAAAATCCTCAAAAAATGGCTTCTTTTATTGAGGAAAATAAAGACGAAATCTTAAAAAAAGACACTCAGACATATTTAGAGACTTTCCCTTTGAATATTAAAGAAAAATGGGCTTTTTCAGAAGATGGGATTCTTTATAAGGATTTCGCTGAGGTCTTAAGAGATTATAATAAGATTCTTCAGAATTTCTTGCGTTTTTTCAGCCGTTTTTTCTCAGCAAATTGCAATATCATCGATGAGCTTATAAACGGCCATTGTATAGACATTTTCCTTGAATTATTGGATTCTCCGCTTCTTCTTTTCAGTGAAAAAACCACAGTTTCCCATAGTCTCATCAATTGTTTCAAGGTCTTTATTATGAATATCTATAAATTCGATCTAAATGAGAAGATTTCTGAGGAAATCCAGAAAATCCTCACAAAAATCGAGAATTCGTTCCAAATCAAGAATTTCCTTCTTCTAGAGGATTTTTCTGAAGTCCTAAACCCTGAAATTTATGAATATTATTATTTGAATAAAGGGTTTTTAGATGAAAACGTGAAAATAGATCAGAAAAGCATGATATTTCTAGGGGAATTATTAGCTTTAGAGAATCTTAACGAATTCTTGAGAATAATGGTGACTTCTAAGCATATTCATGAAGATGCGAATATTTCCAATGAAGGTCTTTTGAAGAAATTGTCTTTTTTCCTTAGGGTTTTTTTACAAGATATTCAAAGAATGGGACTTTTCAATTTCAAAAGAGAATTTCAGTTTCAGTTAAAAGTTCTTTTAGAAAATGACATCAAAATGCGAGAATATCTGCGAAAAAAATTACAATTGAATAATCCTTTATTCCAAACCCTCAAAAAGGTCTTTTCTCAAAATATGAAGGAACTCATGGAATCTCAATTCAAACAACATAAGGAAAACCCGAAGAAAACCAATGAAATCATTGAAATTCTAGTCAATTTCCTTCAATTTTGTCTAGAAGATAATACCCAAGACCTCAAAAACCTCAAAATCAACAATATCACAAATGAAACCTATTATTCTTTATATAAAATCTGGTTGAAAACTGCGGCTTTTCATGATTTCCTTCAAGCTTTTTTCGAGCCTTTTAAGAAGAATATAGCGCTTCATCCAGCTTTTACTATAATATTCGCTCGAAATCATGGTTTCGAGAAAATCATGAGCTATTTCACGACTTTCCTTCAATTCCTGCATCAATTCCTTAGCGATGAAGCTTTAAAATCAGAGAATTTTATCATGGAAATCCTAAAGAAAATACAAGAATATCTGGTTTATATCATGAAAACGCTGTTTTTCGCTCAATTAGAAACAGGGTTTTTAGTCTATTTCCCTGAAACTGATATTGAAGAACGCAATGAGCCTTTATTGGAAATCCTGAATTTCATTACTATAGAAAACCTTCAATTATTAACCAATGTCCTAATAGAAATTCAAGACCTTTATCTTTATGTGAAGCTCAATTTAGATTTCAAGCCGATATTGGAAATTCCTTTGATTTTATTGATAAAAGCTGTGAAATTAACCCATCATAATCAAAGAAAAGCCTCAGGAATCAAGAAAAGACGATTTAATAATAATTTTCTCATAGAAGAATTGGTTCAAATGGGCTTTGCAAAGGAAAGAGTCGAAGAAGCTTTTGAATATATCGAAAATCCCACAGTTCAGAATTTAACAGATTGGCTCTTAAATAATCCAGCTTCTTCTCTACAAAAAGAAGAAAAGAACGAGGAATTAAAGACGAAAACACCTGAATTGAATATAATAATGCAAGAAAAGATCAAAGTCTTGAAAAAGATCAATAAAGAGGAGTTTCTAATAGAAAAGAAAAGGCTTTGTTCTCAATTGGCTGAGGATTTCTTAAAGAAGATCTATTTCCTTGAGGATTTCGATGAATATGTCTATGATTTCCTGAAGCTTTTATTAGAAAAGACAGATTTCGAGGAATTCCGCAAGCCTTTATCGAACAAATATCTATATTTAATATTAAGAGCTATGAAGAAAATCAGTCAATCTTTGCTTAAGAAATTTAACTTCAAAATCGGATTAAAAGGAAATCGAGATCTTTTAGAGAGGCTGAAAAACGAAGGCGAGGTTTTAAAAGAAATTCCTGAATATTTCATTGGATTATTAAAGTTAAATACTATGGATCTCGCTTTAAGAAATCTCAATATCCTCTTGCCTTTTTATTCGAAAATCACCTATAAATTATCATTATCAGAAAAAGCAGGATTTAAGATAAAACCTGTGTTAGAAATCATCAAAATAGCTGAGAAATTCCTTGAGAAAGATGATGAAATCTTGAGATATTTAGTAGAGCTTCCGATGAATTCTATGACCATTTTGCAGGAATTCCTCTTGAAAATCCTCCTTCAGGCTTATGAAGTCTTAGATCTTCAAGAGAAAACCAAAGATCTCAAGATCACATCTCATAAAAAGCTTCGTTCTATGCCAAAACTCGATGAAAAAGGGGCTTCTTCTGAACTCAAGGATTTCTATAATCGTCTTTTCCCATTAATCATCAAACTCCTGATTCTTCATAATAATCTTTATGATAAAGATAAGGAAAAAGTGCTTTTAATAAATTCCTTACCAATGATGCTTTTGAAATTGATAAAAACGAGTTTCCAATTGCCTGGGTCCAAAGAAAATATCCGTCTTTTCCTGAGCAAAAAAGGACTTCAGGAATTGTTGAAAATCCGAAGTAAAGATCAAGATTTCGCTAGGAATTCAGAACTTCTGAGGAAAATCTTCGAAAATATCCTCATAAATGATCAAGATCTTATAGCGGCTCATTATGAGCTCGAAATCAAGAGTTTTTTCCTTGAGAAAAACTCGAATCCTTGTATTTCCTCATCTAATTATAGAAAAGATGTGCCTTTGAATGAATTCCTCAATCTCACAAAAGCTGATAATGAATTGAATGTGGAGGTTTTTGAAGAAATCGCGAAAAGAATCTGTGTGAAAACGAAAGCCAAAAGCGAAAGTATGAAGATCTCGTTAAAATCGGAATCCTGCGATATAACCAGGGTTTTTAACCAAAAGGCTAGAAATCCCATGAATTTCAATAATGTTCAAAGCATTTTCCAACCTTTTCCTGATAATCAGACCTTGATTTTCTCAGAAAAAGGCTTCTTATTATCGATAATGTCTTTGAATTCCATTGGACAAAAAGAAACCCTGAATAATAATATTCCAGGGAAAGGAAGTATAAGGAAAAGTTCAAGGAAAACCTCGAAAAAAATGAAGAAAATAGAGGAGGAAAAAAATGAGAAATCGGGTTCTAAGAAGAAATCGAAGGAGAAGAAATCCATAGAATTCGAGGATTCGACGATTTTCGCCTTGGATTATCAACCAAGTGATTGTTTACAAGGGATTTTGGCTTTGATATTGGATAATATAATCAATCAATTTCTAGAAGATATATCGAATGAGGAAGAAGATAATAGAAAGTTGGTTTTTTCTTATCCTTTTCTCTTGAAATTATTACATGCGATCCTCCATAAATTCCCGATATTAACTCCTTATGTTTTGAAATATAATTGTGGGAAACATTTGAAAAAACAACAGAAAATCCGTTTCGATTTCGATTATAAGGAAATTTCATTCCTGAGTTTCCTTTTAAGGGTTTTAATGCCTTTGACTCTTGATAAATTCAGGCATCTCATTTTTGAAATATGTTTAGATACTTATCTTTATTGTCCTCAAGAAGCCCTTTCTATGAATAATAATAATGCTTCAGAAGAAAAGAAGAGTTTGATGCCTTTTGCTCATGAAATTCGTAAGAAAGTCCTTTTAGATCTATATATTTCATTGGAAAAAGAACTCAATCTCACGAAATCTCAAGGGGTTGCTAAAGGACTTTCTCCTAATAACGAGCTTCTGAATCTCATAAGTTTCCATATGTATTTATTGCCTATTCGAGATATTGCCAAGATATCAACTAATTGGTTTTGTGAGAAGCTTTCTTTGAATTTCCTAAGACTTTATGAGGAATTATTCAAGTTATTATCGATAAAAGACATTTATGCTATAGAAAACCAAATAGAATTTCTCCTGGAGCCTTTATCTGTCCTTTATCAATATCTTCTATCCTTTATTCTTAATAGAAAGGGTCTTTCCACCTGTAAAACTGTGCTAATGCCTTCAAATCTCCTTGCGAAAAAGTCTTCATTAGCCTCAGAATGGGAATATATGATGAATCCTACAGTTTTCTTCGATACTTCTATAGATCATTCACATCTCCATATAGAAGAAACAGTTTCCTCTTATTCCGATAATGATTATTCTATAGACACTTTCATGAACGAGCTTTATCAATATCATTCTGAAGAAAACCCTGAAGCTTTAATCCAACCAGCTTCCAATCTCAATGTCAATGATCAACGAATCGATGAAGAATCTTCTGGAAGTGATTATGAGGAAATCGAGAATCTGGAAGGTCCATTGGCTGAGGAAAATGCAAACATTGATTCCGATAATGAGGAAATCCTAATGGAGGAAGTTGAAAGTTCTGATGAAAGTGAGGAAATAGGAGAACCTAGTGAGCCATCTTCTCATGAACATGACCTTGACCATGAAAGAAGAGGAAGTCAACATAGATATTCAGAACATGAACATAGTGAAGAGGAATTATCTAGTTCTGATGATAATAGTGATAGTGAAAGTAATGAAGAAAGTGAAAGTGGGAGTGGGAGTGGCAGTGGGTCGAGTTCTGAGGAAAATTCACAACATGAGAGAGGCAATAGACGTTTTTTCAGAGATTCGGAAATTGAGGATGAAATAGAGGAGGAAGAAGATGAGAGTTCCGAGGATGAGGAGGAAGAAGATGAAATGATCGAGATGCAAAGTGAAAGAGAAGATATGTCGATGGGAATGGAAAATAATAATAGAAGGAGGTTCTTAGGTAGTGTGAACTTTATCTTTAGAAGAGATAGATTGGATAGAGAGGAAGGCAGACCTAATAGATTAAGAGTCAGGAAGGTTCAAGAAAGGAAGAAAAGGACTGTCATGGAAAGATCCCTCCAATCGATAATAAATTTCGATTATTTGCAATTTGACCCAGAAATTCAAAGGATCAATGACAAATTCTTGGAAATCCTACAAAAGACTTATAATCCTAAGAAAAACCTGTTCGAATGTATCTTATTAGGCAAGGATTCAGAGCCCTGGGCTGTTTCCCTTCGAATGCGATTATATAGGAAGATCACGGATTTAGAGCAGGTTTTATTCACAGGAGAGGAATTATTAAATGTTCCATGGCAAAGAAACATGAGAAATCATTCATTGAGTATCACGAATAATAATAATACCACGATAATGAATGAAGGTGTTAATGATAATCATGAGATTTTGGCGCATAATTCGCAAAGAACTGGTTTGAATTGGGATTTTCTAATGAATTCTACGAATGGAATGGTGATGTTTGTGGCTGGTCGGGATACAGGATTGATAGATTTGAATTCAGGAAATGCCAATGCTTTGAATCAGGCTTTGATGAGTTCACGAAGACCTGCGTTAGCGAATTTCGGAGATAGAATGAATGCAAGAAGGATGGCTATTAGGAGCTTTTTTTCTGATTTGGGTAGAGAACAACAACCTGCTGAAAATGAACAAAGGCCTAATAATGAAGGACGAGAGGAATCGATTGAGGAAGGGAGTAGAGATTTGCATGGATTAAGAGATAGATTAATGAGAGAATTATCAGATGCCGCTGGGGTTGGAGGAGTTGAAGAAGAGGAAAAAAGAGAAGGTCTGGATAGATTATCAAATCAACAATTGGATCCTTTATTCTTAGATATATTACAAAATGATCCTTCGGAACTTAATTCCAATAATACAGGCCTTAATGCCAATAATGAGCTTAATACCAATACAAATATCAATGATAATACTAATAACAATGCCAATGCGACTATCAATACCAATATAGATATTAATAACAATATCAATACCACTAGTAATATCAATACCAATATCAATATCAATAACAATATCAATGACAATATCAATGCCAATACCAATACCAATACCAATACAAATATCAATGCAAATATCAATGAAAATATCAATTTAAATACAATTCCAAACAATACCATTAATACCACCATTGATAGTTTCAATAATAATCTCAATATCAACTCTCTCAATATTCAACCAGGCTCTAATCCTTTTGATAATCCCTTCTTTAATTTTCAAAACAACCTCCCCATTTCATTAGATCGTCAATCTCATAATATGGGTCAAGGACCAAGCCAAGACATCGATAATGCACGTTTTTTCGCTTCATTGGCCCCCGAACTTCGAGAAGAAGTCATCATGGGTTCGGATCCTGCTTTTCTTGGAACCTTGCCTCCTGAATTCTTTTCAGAATACCAAAGTTTAAGGGGTCATTCCAGACATTTACCAATAAATCCTTTAATGATGAGTAATGATAATTCAGAATCTTTTTCTGAATCTGAAGTTTGGCCTCGTCCGAAAAAACCCTTGAAAAAAGAGAAAAAGATGAATATTGGAATTAATAAGGACAAAGAACAATTGCTTAAGAATTCGGCTTATTCGAAAATGTTGATGGTTGAAGAGAAGATCCTGGAAAATGTCGTGAATTTCCTTTATGTTGATTCCTTAGCTTTCAAAAATTTCCCCTTTGTTTTAATGAAGGCCTTGATGGTTCATCCAATGAATGAGAAGAAATTGCTTGATTGTTTCATGGGACTTTTGAAGGGAGACCTCCAAACTCAAGATATCTTAGAACGAGATTGTATAGTTTCAGATAAACAAAAGGTTTTCATGAACATTTCTTTGAAAATCCTCACAATTCTAGCAGTTTATACGAAACATTCTATTAGTAATTATTTCGTTGAAAGGATTCATAGATCACTTATCCTAGAAAAAAGCAATATCAAGGAATTAGGCCAATCTGCATTACAAGACCTTATAGCCTTATTAGGAAATGGAGACTTTTATAATAGTTATGTTCATTTGAAGCTTTTGATTTCTTTGATTTCAAATATCAGTCGAAAGGTCAAATCTATTAATGAGAAAAAAACCAATGAAAATGAGAAATTCAAGCTAGAAGACGTTTCTGTGGGTTTTTTATGTAATGTCTTGAATTCTGATATCTTGGATGAGAAATCCCTAAAGAATCTCAATAATATTATAAGTGTTTTCTCTATAAATAAGGCGAATCTTCAGGAATTCGTCAGTCAAATGAAATTCCTGCTTCTTGGAATTTGTGAGAAAATGAACGGTTCTCTTGAAGAAAACCTAATCGCTTTGAGGAAAATCAGCCAAAACCTCGAAATCTCAGGCAAGGAAACTGAAGAGAATTTGATAAATCGTCTAGAAACTGAAATAGAAGAAGAACATAAGATCTATCGAATCTTCAAAATCATCAAGAAACTCTTCGAAAAATGCCTCATGAAATCCAATCCGAAAAAACCTTCAGAATCAATAGATCCGAATAAAGAAAATCCATCTTCATCTATAATAGAAGAGGAAAAAGACCAGAAAAACCCTAAAAGTCCTCTGAAAGAATCTCTAGAGAATTCTAATAATGCTGAACTTAGAAAAACCTTCAAAATCTTAATAAGTGATAAAGCCCTTAATAATGTCTGGATCAATGTGACGGAATTATTAATATTAATAAATGAAGTTTGTCCTAAAAGCATCAATCTCAGTAACCCGATAATCCATAAAATGACTCCAATTATCGAATGTTTCTTCATAATATATCGTATTCTCAATGATGAAGAAGCTTCTTTTGAACCTCATCGCCAAGGTTCTCATGCTTTGAGGAAATATTATTCCAAGAAAACGATGCCTGAAATCTCAGCTTTAATTCATAATGAATCGCCTGAAATCAATGAAGAACATGAAATCAAAAACATCCTCACTAATAGAGAAAAACTCACTTTCAATGATATGTTCACTATCATGTGCGAAAAAAACAAAAATATCATCAATATGATGGTGAAACAGAATATCTCATTACTTAATGAATCCTTCAGTATGATTATAAAGAAAATGCCTAAAATCCTCGATTTCGATAATAAGAAGAATTATTTCCGATCAGAACTCAAGAAACTTAAGCCGTCTTATCCCACACTTCGATTGAAAGTCCGTAGAAATAACGTTTTTCTCGATAGTTATAATGTGATTCGAAATCTGAGGACTGAAGAATTAAGAAGGAAGCTAGTGATTGAATTTATAAATGAGCCTGGAGTTGATCAAGGAGGTTTGATACGTGAGTTTTATTCATTATTATCACGAGAAATCTTCAATCCTGGATATTGTCTATTTAAGACTTGTGCAAATAATGTGACTTTCCAACCAAGTCCACAATCCAATATAAATGATCAACATCTCAATTATTTCAAATATGTGGGCAGGATCTTTGGTAAGGCCCTTCATGATGGATATATGATGGATGCTTTCTTCACAAGATCCTTCTATAAACATATGTTAGGTCAAGCGTTGACTATATATGATATGGAAGATATCGATCCTGAATATTTCAAGAATTTGAAATGGATTTTGGAAAATGATATCTCTTTATTCGAACTCACTTTCAGTTATGAAAGTGATAATTTCGGGAAAATAGAAATAGTCGATTTGCTTCCAAATGGGAGAAATATACCAGTGACTGAGGAAAATAAGCTAGATTATGTGCAGAAAATATGTTATGCCAAAATGGCCAAAGACATTCAAGAACAAATCAAAAAGTTCTTGGAAGGCTTCCATGAATTAATTCCATCCACTTTGGTGTCTATCTTTGATAGTAGAGAATTGGAATTGATGATATCTGGATTGCCTGATATAGATAGTAAAAATTTCCCATAGTTTAAAAATTTGAAAGCTTTATATATATATTTTAGTTCAAGATTTGAAGGATAATACAGAATATATCAATTATTCCAAGGATTCCAGAGTTATTGTATGGTTATGGGATATCCTGAGTAATTTGGATAAATCTGATAAAGCGGCATTCTTGCAATTTGTTACAGGTATATAATTAGAAGGAGATTTATATGAAATTCATATATATTTGCAGGTACTTCTAAAGTTCCTTTGGAAGGGTTTAAAGGATTGAGAGGAGCTAATGGACCGAAGAAATTCAATATACAGAAATGCTTTGATACGATGAAATTGCCAAGCTCACATACATGGTAATTATAAGAACTTATTAGATTTTTTTTGGTTTTGTTTAAATAATAATCTTTAGCTTTAATCAATTGGATTTGCCCGATTATGACTCGAAGGAAAGTTTAAAGGAAAGATTGCTTATAGCCATAAGAGAGGGGAAAGAGTTCGGGTTTATGTAAAATTCGCATAATGAAGATCAATATTTAATGAGATTTATCAATATTTAAAGAGATTTATTTGATTTTAATTAAATTTATTTTCGAAAGAAAAATTTTTAAAAAAACACAAATTTATTTTTACAAACACAAAAAATCAGAAAACAATATTAAATAAATTCTAAAGAAAAAATTCTTTAGATTTTTTCCTCTAGTAATTTAATTTAGTAATTTAATTCTAGATGATTTTTTTTTCTTTTTTCTATAGTATATTGCAATTATAAGTGCAATATCACAAAGCAAAGAAAAAATTATAAAAATTTGTAAACTTTCTTTAGAAGAAGTAGTTTGTTGCCAATACTGCCAAATGTCTGAAAATAACTCATTAGTTTCTGAGATTTCAAATAATATTGAAGAAAGGTTAGCTATTGCTCCAATAGTTTTGTTGGAAACTATAAAAAATCAGGTTTATAATGAAGATGCTACAAAGATATTGCTAAAAGCATTTGAGCAAAATAAACCGCTCGTAATTTTAGTAGTTGCAGACATCATGGGAATTGGTAGAAGCACATGGCTTAATT
>Ga0302186_10002086_pt1 | contig 15735 bp, 11 predicted proteins | sample II_Bog_E1_2_FD_198782 | JGI IMG/M metagenome (GOLD analysis project Ga0302186, IMG submission 198782) | Peat permafrost microbial communities from Stordalen Mire near Abisko, Sweden - II_Bog_E1_1 | ecosystem: Environmental > Terrestrial > Soil > Wetlands > Peat | place: Sweden: Abisko... | reverse complement strand
CTAATTGGGGTAAATTTGGAGTTCCTGAACAACTACATATTGTGCTTAATTCACTCTATTTCTTCTATTCGAAGCATCACCGTATTCCCAGACCTCTCAATATTGACGATGCTGCTGAACTTCAAAAAATTGTAAAATAGTATTAGAGTGGAAAGATGTAGATTGAAGGAGAAGATTTTAAGGTGGAATTAGTTGATTAAAAATTAGTTTAAAATGTTGCTTTATACGCGGATACTCAAATTTCACCATGTAACTCGTTTTGGGGAGGCATCATCACCCAATAAATCGTGAAATTAACAGGAAAGTATACCCCTCTTCGTCAATGGCTGCACCACTAATTCTTTTAAGTGCTTCCTGATGGTCCAGTGACCAGAAGCATAGTCAATAACAGGTATCATGACTATCATGTGATTTTTGGAGATGAGTTTGTCAAGAAAGCCAGCCACTGTAGTTCATTTGTGGTTGGAGCTGGCGCCTTAGGATGTGAGTTTATCAAAATGTTTGCTCTGATGGGTTTGAGTACTAAGGCAGGCAAATTGTCTGTAACTGATGACGACAATATTGAAATCAGCAACCTAAACAGGCAATTTTTATTCAGAAAGAATCACGTAGGCAAAAATAAAAGCGAAACTGCTTGTGAAGTTGGAAAATATATTAACAGAGATGTCCGTTTCTAATCAATTAAATTACGAGTTAGTCAAGAGAATTAAATTGTTTTCAATGATGATTTCTGGACAAATCTTTAATTTGTCGTCAATGCAGTCGATAATGTTAAAGCCAGACAATACATAGATGGACAGTGTGTTTGGTTTGAGAAACCTTTGTTTGAAAGTGGAACTCTTGGCACCAAATGTCATTCTCAAATCATTATTCCTCATGCCACTGTCAGCTATACTGATATTATTGATCCTCCAGAATAAAGTATTCCTCTTTGCACTCTCAAAAATTTCCCTTATCAAATTGAGCATACTATTCAATGGGCTAGGGATTACTTTGAGGGTATCTTTGCTTAATCTTCAAGCGATTTGGTCAATTTCTTCGAGAACAGATAGGCATTCTTGGGAGAGTTAAAAAAGCAGCATCGTCAAAATCCAACAACCCTAAGAGGTAAACTTGAATCAATAAAAAAACTATATGACGCTCATAGTCTAAAATCTTATGAGGTTTGCGTTGAATTGGCAGTCGCTATTTTCCAAGATGTGTTTAACCATCAAATTAAACATCTTCTCCATGCTTTTCCTGCCAATTATATCAGTGAAGAAACAAATAAACCGTTTTGGAGTGGATTAAAGAGAGTACCTTCTCCTCTTGAACTTAATGTAAAAGATCCCATTCATGCTGAATTTATACAAGCAGGAGCCAATATTTACGCAACAATGTTTGGCATTCCCAAAGAGAAGGATCAAAGCAAAGTCATTGAAATTGTCAAAAAGGTGAAATTAGCTGAATTTGTGCCGAAAGGAGGTGTTGCAATTGAGACTGGATAAAAGAAAGATGCTACGGCTGAAGCACCAGTCCCATTCAGTGAAGAAGATGAACAAGCTATTGAAGTTCTTTTGAAAGAATTAATGGAGTGCAAACTAGCATCAGCAAAGCCAACCGCAATACCATTTGAAAAGGATGATCCAACTAACTACCACATTGAGTTTATGGGAGGAGTCTCTAACTTAAGAGTAATTTTATACTAAACTAGGCTCGCAACTATCAGATTGAATAAGTCGACAATTTTAAGGTAAAACTGATCGCCGGAAAAATCATCCCTGCTATAGCAACCACAACCGCCATGATTGTGGGAGCAGTTGGCATTGAAATTATCAAATATCTACTGAATAAAAAAGTATAATTCTACAAGAATGTTTCTATTAATCTGGCCTTGCCTCTTTGGGTGTTCAACGATCCTCTTGAAGCGATTGTTTATGAAGATAAATAATTTGATCCCATCATGTGCGGGCCGATTAAGGTCGTTCCTGGAAGTATATTTAACATTATTTAGAATTCACCAAATGGTAGAAGATCAATGTGAAAGGTCCAATGACAGTCGAAGCTCTCAAGAAACATTTCGAAGATACTTACAAAATTGAAGTGAGCATGATTACGTATGGTTCAGGCACTGTTTTCACCTCTTACGATCCAAATGCAAAGAAAAGGCTATCAATGAAAATTCCTGAGGCTATTGAATCCCTCACCAAGAAAGAGATTCCCAAATTCAGGAAATTTTTGGCTTTGAGTGTGTCTGGCAATAATTCTGAAGGAATCGATTGCCTATTACCCGACGTCAGATACGAAATTTGATTTAACCACAATCAATCTTATTTAACTTAATAAAATACATTGATTAAATATTTTGACATTTAATCTAAAATATTTAAGATACGAATTAATTAAAAAAAATAGGGCATTTGATTCAATGGAATTATGAATAGCATTAATACAATTTTGCATTCAATATTTATTTAGGTTTAATTAATTAATGGATTTACTGTTCTTTACTATAATATTAGCACATCATGAGTCTCAAAGTCAACATAGATATTGTCTGCGCATTTGAAGCTTTAAGGATCAGGTCTTTTAGAAAGCAGGGTCTGTTACGATTTAGAACCACTCTCTTTCAAACAACTAAAAAGCCTTCTACTGCTAAAAATATAAAGAATGTAACAGTTTCAGCATGTAGAATTCCTCATTAAATGAGGTGTGCTGCAATCCCTACAATATTTACAATAAAAATTAAAAATCGTATCATTTCATATATTTAGCCATTTGGGACTAGTGCAATAGGAAGGATAAAAAGCTCAAAGTTTTAATTTACAGAAGCCATAATAATCAAAATTCTATAATTTCACCTCCACTCCGCAAGATTCTTTTATCGATTACGATGAGGAATGCTACTACTCGAGAATATTTTAGTCCAAATTTTACTCTCAAAATCACAGAATTTAAGAATTTTGTTTTTTTAGGACTTATATTGATGTTGAAAAAATGGACAATGTACAATTCAAATTGAAAGTAGATTTACTTTTCGCCCCTGAAGGACAATTAGTACTACATATTATATTTAGACTTTTATTTAGGCTGGATTTTATGAAGGCATTGTCCATAGAATAAATGGAATTTCCACTTTTTTACCCATTGTTTTCGACGAGTTCGGAGGGTTTACAGTCACTGGAACATATCAATCTACAATTATGGAGTATCGCTTTGAGGAGTCAGAACAAGTCAATGGCTTTCGTACTTTTGGTAGCTACATATCTGCAGCAACGCAGGGAAGTAAATATTGATAAATTTAGTGAAAAAATAGTAGCTCAGAAGGTTTTATGAATATTACCGAAAAAGTTTATAATTTTAACTCTTCAGTGTCCAAGAGAGGCATTCTAATCTGCTGAAATCTCTGAATATTCCATACAATTACTCTAGCATTAAAGTTGGAGCTAATCATAACCTTTATCATATGATTGAAGATTTAAATAATGGAGCTGGGTTTTTAAGGCAAAGAAATCAAGATCATCATTTGGGTTTGGAATAGACAAAATAAATAATTGCTTAAGAAATAAACCGAGATTATTTTGGCTTGAAAGCCTTGATTTATCAAAAATGGAACTAGTATATCCTCTTTTTGGCGGACCATATGGAAATATTAACTGAGCATTACAAAAGCATCTATGAGAACAATGTCAAAGAGCGCCTTAAAAATCATATATTCAGTCATCAAGTAGAGGAAAGGTTCGATTGGACTTACTGCCGCTATGAAGATAGTGGAAAGGTCCTGTTAAAGCAGGCCGAAGTCGATAATCGAAAAAATAATCAGTAGTAACTTTGGAGCGATATTTTTCCAATTTAAAATACAAATTTCTTTTAGGAATCAGGCAAAAATATTAAAATTTTCTAATAAATTTATCCAGTTGGCAGCTTCAAGAAAACTTTAGCCCACCAGCCGACTGCTCACACTACTCGCAAAAACAGTTATGATATGCATTCCTATTCAACTTTGTCATTGCAGGAATAATATAGGCATTCTCTATTAATTGGAGAAAGTAGTCCTTTTAGGATATCACATGAACATCAACAAAGATACTCATAAAAAAACAAGTTGTAGGAAAGGAGGGGTTTAAATGAGCAATTGAAGATAGGCCCTCTCTAGCCGAATCATAAATTAGGGAAGATTCAGCCGTCTGAAAGTGGAGAGCATATCATTATTTTTGTGCATGGCTATCAAGCTTCAAGGCAGGATTTCTTTCTCTTCAAATCTTGTTTGTAAGTAAAATATAAATGCAAAGTTTTTATTAGTTCTGGAAATGAGGGTAAAACCGAAGAAACAATATAAAATTTGGGCAAGAGATTAGCAGTATAACTAAACAATTTTTTTAAAACCATTGATTTTGGACCACAAACGCGGTTAAGTTTTATCGGTCACTCAATGGGAGGTATTATTATTCGAAGCGCTCTGAACTACATCAGAAATATCGATCAATATCTTTATACTTACATGTCCTTCAGTAGTCCGCACTTAGGATATCTTTACGAGCCTTCCGCAATCGTACAGGCTGGACTTTGGCTGCTTAATACTTGGCAAAAATCAGAAAGTGTTGAAGAATTATGTATGAAAGAAGCATCTAATCCCAGAAAATCATTTCTTTATAGACTTTCATAAAGCAATACTCTCAATGGTTTTAAGAAATTGGTGTTTCTCAGTTCAAGCCAAGATGAATACGTCCCGTACGAATCAGCTCGAATATAAAAAAACAATCTTTTGCTTAAGAAGCTCGGTAATGAAACAAGGTATATAATTGGCTACATAGTGCAAATTTAATAAGAGAGATGGTGGATAATATTCTGGGAGAAGTTCGATGTTCTTAGATTTCACGGATCAATGTAGTATTCAATATTGAAGATAAGTACACCATACATTAGTTTAGAAATTTAGATTCCATAATTGGCCGCACTGCTCATGTAAAATATCTCTCCGATCAGAAATTTATCAAACTATTTTGCAGCATCTTTGATAAATTTTTGGAATGATATGCCTCTCAATCAAATTTTATCTTATTAATCCACTCTGATACTATTTATTGAAGCAATCATTCTTCTCCAATCATAATCAAAGAGAAATTAATAATATACTAATTTGGTTGTTGAAACACAATTTTTTTCCCGATATAAAATTTATAACAATTGAGGTAATGTGCTGAATGCTCATAAACTGCTGGAATTCACTTTTTAGCTCCGAAGAAAAGAGACCATCAAAAACTAGAGTTGAGATTACAGGTCCTAACACTTAGCAGCTAATAAATTTACGAAGAGTTATATATTCTTATATTCCATCTGAACAAATAAATATATCTGCCTTCGAGATTACTAATCAAAACTTTTTGCGGGTTTTGCTTTACAAAATGGGAAATTCTTATCAAATATATAATGGAAGTTTAGATGCAAATGCGGATGAAATTGCGCGAAACATTCAAAATAATCTCTGAATAATGGTATAATAAATTAAGCAAAATGATGTTGCTTCCTTAAAGTATTGGAAGTTGACTGACAAATGATTGATTTACTGGCCAATATTTTTTATCATCAAGTCAGAACCATATTTAATTACTCCCATTATATGCAATCTCACATTAAAATAATTATCATTTCAACTAGTGTTTCGCGTGGTTTCCGATAACGTCTTCGTCTATTTAACTGATTAAGATTGTTTTGACATTATGATCTAATTATTCTCTTCACTTAAACAAAATGGCTGAGCACGATCTAGCCTATATCTCTTCACTACATCCTTTTCCATCTCATACAGGGAGTGATTGTCTCCAAATATAATAGTTTCATACTGCCGGTCCCAAAAATCCAGTTGTATTTCTTCGTACTATAAAAAGTGCACCTGCTCATTTTCATTATATCCAAATATTTGTCCATTCTCCAATTTAACAAAAAAGAAATGTTGTAGGCTCACTAATTCAACAATTTCAAATTCACAGCTATAGACCTTGATAAGCTCGTTTTATCGATAGAGCGATAATATATTCTTAAAAACTAAGGCAATTATTTAAGCATTGGACGAATAAGCTCCCATCTGATATTGAACCCCCTATAATCTGTTCACTCGATTCAGCCATATCTCCCGATTTCCAAGAAGATGAGTTTCGAGATAGTAAGCAATTTTGAGAGTGTAGTAATCCCTGCTAATAAATGCAATTTGTCCTCTCTCAATAGGAATATAGCATTGGTTTGCTTTGCTTTTAAGATCGTGGATAAGGATCCGCTCTTAGGAAATAATTATTAATAAATTTTTAAGCAAACTCACCTTTTGAACTTTTATGTAGGACTCGAAGTCATAGACATCTCGTTTGAATGCGAAATCTTCATATCAGATCGACTACCATAGATTCGTATCTTGCTTTGACAGACCAGAGCAGCAATGCCTGTACCATATTGGAGGTATCCAATCTTAGTGATCATATCAAGCGATCCTTTCATGGCAAACGAGGACATCTCCATAAAATAAGTGAGTTTCTCATCGCTGAAAATGACAAATTTCTAGTTGAAGCAGACCAAATTCATTATTTGTAAAATATTATGCAAGAATAATGTGAGATAAAGAAATATTCATAATGCTTATCGCTGTTAAAAATCAAATAGAATGCCCATTCTGACTTCAAATAATAGTTCATTTAAGTAAACTTTAAATCTGTATAAAATCATTGGTAGTTATAAGACTTGGTCTGCAATTTTTGGAGGATGTAAGGATTATCAATGTGGTATTCAATTGGGTTTGTGATTGGATTATGTCGGGCCTCATGTGAATATTCGAAATACGATTTTCTGACTTTCTTTATCCTCTCAAATTACATTTGCTGCTTTATTTCATCTCCGAACAATGATTTTTATTGCTTTCTTTATATATTACGATACTGCTCCAACTCAATTTGCTTATAACGATTTTACTTCACTTCTTCCACTTATTGATTGTGCACTTCCGTCGCTTGAAGACGATTGAGTTCCTTCATTCTCAGCTGTTGTTGAAGTATATTTTTCATTGCCTCCAATTCTTGATGTTTTCTCCGCTGGTAATCGTCTTGAGCCCTGAAGAAAGAAGATCCTCCATCCAAATTCCTATTGACAAAACCTTCATTTCTCGTTATTTTATCTTCATGATAATCCACAAACCGGTTTTGACTATTGCTTCTGCCCAGCTGATAAGTAGGTTAATTAGTAACATTTTGAAGAGGGCTTTATTTTGAATAACAGGAAGATTAGCTTGACCGATTATTTACCGGATCCCCTTGGCACATATGAAAACCTTGTTATTTTTAACGTTGCCTCTTTTGTTCCTGAAACTCAATAGTTCTTTCCAGTTAGTCATGATAAACGCTTTTGAAGGCATTTTTGTAATTAAGGCTTGGATTCTCTGCAACTTCGATATTTTCAATGAGGTGAGGATCAATTTTTTAGTGCATGAGTTCCCTGTGATGTTTGGTGAGTGCATAGTTGACTCTATTTAGTTCTCCGACCTATTTCATGTAAAAAGAAGAATATAAAAGAAGAAATGATTAGTGATATAAAAGTTCTATTGATTTTTTTATTTCTAAAAACCCAAAATTTCAGCAATCATTATAAAATTAAAATAACGAGAACAAATCATCTATCATTATCTTTTTCACTTTATTTGTTTCAACAATTTTTATATCCATGATATTAAGCTATTTTATTTATAAGATTCAATAGATTTCTTAGACTAGAATGGTCAACTGGATTTTTAATTGAAGCTCTAATATTTAATAATAAAGACTTTTCATTTGCGCAATGATGCAATATTATATCAATTAAAAATATCTTATACTCACCATGGCAGAGAGACTAAAACAACTTCAAGAAAAGTTTGTCTTCGATCCCCTTGAGTATCTTGACTTGACCAGTCTTATTCCTTAAAAATAAAGAGTATTTATGTCTTTACTGAGGCACTTCTAAAAAGAGTATAACAATTTGGATAAAAATATCTCAAGACACAACAACTTTATGATTGTGCTGAAAAGGCAATTTTTCCTAACTTTATTGTTGAACCTCTCCAGTAACTGGACATCGGCAAATATTTTATTCCCAAACCCTATGGGGAAGAGTTATCTCTCACTGCACAAGGTCTCATCATTGCTTCAGTTGCACAATATGATCTTGGTGTTTCGACTTTTCTTTTTTTGCAGCTGCCACTATCAGGGAGGACTATTTATAAACTAGGTTCTTTGGAACAGAAAGAGAAATACTTGAGGGATATTATCGGATTGAAAAAAATTTGGGGATGGGCTCTTACATAAAGAGAAGTTGGATCCAATTCAACTCGTCTTGGGACTACTTTCACTCGAAGCGACTCTTCCCTGATTTTGAATGGAAACAAACGTTGGATTGGCAATGGAAATAAAGATTTTCTTATCGTATATGGCAATCTTAAGGAGCAAAACCAAAAAAATAATATCGTCGGAGTTATTGTTGATGGAAAATCTTCAGGACTGAAAGCATAAAAGATAGAGAACAAACTGGCCTTCAGAATTGTGCAAAACTGCCAGATTTAATTCAATAATGTAAAGGTTCCTGCAGATAATTTGCTTCCTGGAGCTATCAACTATCGAGAGGGAGTAGAAAAAGTGCTAAAGCATAGTAGAGTTATTGTCATCTGGAATGCTGTCGGAGGTTGCATTGGAGTTTACAAGCATACTATTAAGTATGCAATGAGCAGGAAACAGTTTGGAAGATCAATTGGCGGTTTTCAATTGATCCAGGAAAAAATAGTAAAAATGATGGCTAATCTGCAGGCTATTCTTTTGGCCACCTGGAGAATCACCTAAATGTATGAAAAGAATAATGATCTATCCACTGCAAAAATTGGAATGTTCAAAGCTTGGGTTACTGAAAGGGCCAGGCTTATCTGCTCATTGGGCCGATAAATTATGGGAGGTAATGTTCTCTTACAGTAAAACTACGTAATGAAAGCTCTCCTTGATATGGAGGTTCTTTATACATACTAGGGGACTTACGATATAAATGTGTTGGTGGCGGGAAGTGAATTGACAGGATTAAAAGCGTTTGTTTGATTTCTAGAATCCAAAAATTTGTCTTTATGTTGTAATTTCAATGTTTGACTCCTCATTAAAATTATTGATTTTTTTTTATCATAGCCATTAACTACATCGAATGTTGATTATTTAAAGATGTTGTTTCTAATGAACTATCGTTGTAATCTATTGTAATTATGTTTTTAGAACTAATGGATTGATGCCTATTGGCGATATTTCAAAATTTTAATAATTAATTTATTAGTTACTGGCGATCTTCAATATATGCTGACTCTCATATTTCTTTGATATTGAATATTTTACTATAATTGATTAGCTTCTACAAAGGAATGGAAGTATTTGACTGGGAATAAAGAGACGGAGTTACACCAGTTTTCATGCACATTATTGGTATATTCCATTTTATATAGCTGGATCATTAGCTGGAATCAGTGAACACCTTTCGATGATACCCGTCGACAATATAAAGACACACTGCCAGGCCGGCCGAAACATGAACATTCAACAGATAATTCGAAAGATATACAAAGCAGGAGGCCTCTCTAACTTTTATGCAGGATCATCGGTGATGATAGCTGGATGCGCTCCTGCTCATGCCATTTACTTTTCAATTTACTAAAAGTTTAAGAGAGACCTTAATTGCGATCAGGAACAAAATTCAGCTAAATTTGCTCTTGTTGGTGGTGTATCAGCAATGTTTCATGATTTAATAATGACTCCCACTGAGACTCTCAAACAACGGCTTCAACTTTTAAAATCAGTAAATGCAAGAATTACTATCAATGAAGTTGTTAAAACTATTTACAAGAGAGAAGGCCTAATGGCTTTCTATCGCAGCTTTCCCATTAATTATGCTATGAATATTCCTTTTGGGTCTCTTATTGTTGTGTTTAATTAAAAACTAAAACATTGGTTTGGACTCAATGAAGGCGATCGCAGTTTCAACTTTTATCTTTGCGGAGCTGCTGCTGGTGGCATTGCCTCTATTCCAACCACTCCTTTAGATGTCATAAAGACCAAACTGAATACTCAAAATTGTGGCCAATACTGTGGCAGTCATCAGTGTGAAAAATTGAGTATTTTTAACTTTTTACGGAACAAAATATAGCGTCCGAGCTTAAATATTGAAAATGAATTTGAGAACAAATTCAGAAGAGGTTTAACAAGCATGCAAAATCAAGAAATGAGCACGATGAAGGAAATCAAATACAAGAACATCTTAGATACTGTGCGCTCCATTTGGCGTGAAGATGGAATTAAAGGATTTTTCAGAGGCATGAAGATGCGTATGATGATACAATCAACTTCTTCAGGGATAGCCTGGGGAACTTACCAGATAGTCAAGGAAATGCTTACCAAGCCAAAATATTGATTTTTTTAATTATGTTAATCACTTATTATATAAAATATAAGTATTTAATATGCTTGAGTATGTACTTGCTGGGTGCGGTTTCTTTTCCATTGGAGCCACGTGGTATATTCTGAAATAATCATTCATAAAACTGCAATAGAATAAGAAACAGCTTCAAGACATCTAGGCTTGTAAGAAGTATCGCCTCTCTCAACAAAAGTAGAAGATAAATTTTAAAAGTATAATGAGCAAAAAATAGGGATAAATGATCTATATCGAGATACCAAAATAACAACTGACAAACTATACAGCTAAAACTTTCCGTAGGCAATACAGCGCAGTAAATAACAATTATCCCAAATAATATCTTCATGATGGTTTTATGAATCATAGTTGTGGAGATTCTTTCACTATAAGCAGATAAAATCACAAAGTTATTGTTGATATTCGAGATTGTAACATTTACGCCAATATGCTCGATAAATGGAGCACTCCCATTGTTTTGGTTGATAAAAACAGTAAGGAATCTACAAAGACAATATATCAAGATATTGTTTATCATGCCATACCAAACATTAGTTTGACGGTCATTGGAACCCTAGAATATAATATTATCGCTAAACAATTTATACTGCTACCTAATTTTATGTTTCGATACAAGGGTGGCGAATCATCTTTAAATGTAGTGCGAAAATATTTTAATAATTACAATTCAGAACTTTTATCTATGATTGGCCTCTCAGGAGCATTGTTGTCTTTCTTCCTTTGGATGAATTGGGGAAGATTAAAAAACTTCTGGAACTTTATGATCAGTAAAATAAAAAATGTGATGGCATGGACCCAAGAAGATTAATCTTCCCTTGATGATTTATTAATTGCCAAAGCAAGGGGGAGTCAAAAGTTGAAATGTTAGTGTGGTAACTCGATAAACATAATTTACAGGTGCGGTCACTTGGATAAATGTTAAGTTTGCAATTAACGCCAGTAAATAAAAATTTGTCGCATCTGCGGAAGACTCTCCAATGATTTTATGAAGGTATATATCTGAATTTAATTTGTGCCAATCTTCACTCCTAAGTTTGAAAATGAACGATTTTGCTTATCTTATAACATTTACCAAAATGACCACTTTTAATATTGAATTCTCAGCGACCTGTGACACAAAATATGGATAAAAAGTTGGCGTCTGCGGAAATTTGCCTGAACTCGGCTCATGGGATCCCTCCAAGGGCTTAATTCTCGAAACTGATCCCAAGAAGTATCCTCTATGGACTTCAAAATATCCCATTTCAGTAAAGTAAATCAGTCTTAACTTAGGTAAGGCGTTCAAATAGAATTCAAACTATGTATTATGGACATTTCTCTTGCAGTGATTCGTTGGTAATAGATCCGAGGAAATAGAATATTTTCTCCTAAGGATTCGTTGATGGTCTAGTTCAGTGATTCAGACGCCAGTATGATCTATAAGGCTCCTCGTCGTTTCAGTACTCTATCACTAGGAGTATAAAACGTGCGTAAGGGAACATAGTAAGTCATTAATGTATGCAAATATGTTAATTCAGGAATGGGGTAGCGATAGTTCTTCCAATCGATAGATGTGGCGTGAACATTAATTTTAAGACGAAGAAGAAACCTCACTTTTATTGACCCAATTTACTCTTGAGCTTAAAAAAGCTGTAGCTTCCCAAAAAGAGTAAACATTCGCTACTCTATAACTTTAGCCAGATATGTAATTACAAAACCAATTGGAATTTGGCGATTTCAGACATCACTTTTACAACACTCATTATTTTCATTCTCCTCAGCCAATCAATTACTCACCATCTCTCAAAGAAATTGAAGATGGTGAGAACATTATTTACTTATCTGATGAAAATTTATAATCATTCAAATTGGTAAAAATATAGTAAATTTCTGTGTTTCATTTAATTGGTTGGAAAATTAACGAATTATGGAAGAGAGTAAGTCGCCTATGTTTGAGGTGGAGTAGTATATGTCATGAAAGGTAAAGAGGCATCGTTTTAATTTATCTGTAATAGGAAATTCCATCAAATATTTTAATTGAACTACTACAAGTAGGGGTGAATGTGTTGGTCTGTAATAGCTATAATATCATAAGAAATGTCATCTAGATATTGGTTCAAATGAATTTGGTCGTCAAAAATGGTCAAAAGGACTAATTTATTATTATGCTGAACGCTTTAAAACAATTTAAGATTGTTTTTTTACCTTTTGTTTCATCATAACTTATTGAAAACGCAAAATAAAATTTGAACCTTGTTAAATAAAAGGTATTAAATGGATTTTACTTTGGTTTTGGCAAGCATCAATTTGAGGTGAAAGTAAGATAAACACTTTCCCTTTTCAAATTAAATAGAAATCACTGTCTAATAATTCTCAACTTAAATCATCTCTAAGACCTTTAGTCGAAAACAATTAACTAAATAGTGTACCTACCTTCAGTTCGATATAAAATTATCGTTTTTGTGATCACAAAAGAAAAATTTCCAAAAAATATTCAGCATAGGATATCAGTATCAAAGAATAAAATGATCTTCATCAACAGTCACGGAGAAATTTATGCTAATAACAGTTAAATCATCAATATTTTTTACTATCTTGAAGTCACTAAAGTAAAATTTCAGGAAAACTTGGAAATCATTAAAAGGCATTTGGGGGAAGGAGTTAAAAGCTACAAAAAGATCAATGAACTTTAAATACAAATTTAATATAGTCGGGATACCCTGGGATAATTGATGAAACAACGGACTTTAAAATGTGTCAAGGATGTTAATAATAAGTCCATTGCTAAAATTATCCCTGAAATTAACGGTAATCATATTATCTTAGTTCCATTTTGTCTGCACTCATCTTTTCTGATCAGAGTTATCCTAAAAACATTCTCTCATCGATTGCGAGGTCATGATAAAGGGTTAGTAATTAATATTGACGGCTAAAATTTAAAATCTCTAAAATACTTGTAGACTCCTGAGGGTAGATAGCTTAATATGACATTTTTAAAATTTTACTTGCAGCAAGAATAGAACTACAATAATTACTCATGTAACCCTATAAATGAGTTGCAGCTCCAGAAATTCATTGAAATAATTTCACAATAAATTAAGGAGGACGATTTCGATACCCCTAAAAAATATGACATTTTATGTGATGTTAAAAATTTACGATGAAAATGATACTCATAACTTTTAAATTAATTACTATTAGTGATAAAATCACTTAAAGATGTTCAAACAATTAATTTAGTCCTTTTTATATTTACAACTATACAAAAAATCAGTTGGGTCAATAACTCATATTTGAATATTAGAATTTATTATCGAAGATTATGAACGGAGGAAATAACATTCGAGTATTTGTTAGGGTAAGACCACTCAACGAAATGGAAAATTAGGTAGAAGGCGCTGGAAAGTGCATAGATGGAATCACCTAGGACTCTCTAAGAGTCACTAATTTTGAGGGAACTGGATTTAATCCCTATCTTCAATTTGCTTTTGATAAAGTTTTTGATGAATCCTCAAAGCAATAAAGCGTTTTTGCAACAGTTGCAGAAGATATCATTAACTCTGCTTTCTAAGGAATCAATGGAACCATTTTTTGTTATGGGCAAACAGCTTCAGGCAAGACATTTACTTGTGTAGGACCAGAACTCACAGGAGAAAAAAGAGGTTTGCTTCCTCGGATCATCGAATTGGTCATGGATAGAGTAAGAATACGTCCATCAAATATTGACTTGAGGGCTAAAGTTTCCCTAGTCGAAATATATAATGAAAAGGTGACTGATTTGTTAGATTTGACTCGACGTAACCTAAAATTACGATAAAACAAAAGCAAAGGGGTTTTCATATAGCATGTAACTGAGCGTTATATTTCCAAAGCAGAGGAAGGCTATCAGTTATTGGCTCAAGGATTGGAAAATAGATCTGTTGGTTATACTCAAATGAACGCTGTGTCATCTCGATCACATATGCTATTCGTGATTACGATTATTTAAAACAATTTCTCTACAGGGGAGGCGAAAAGTGCCAAACTTACTGTTATAGATTTAGCTGGAAGCGAAAAAATATCAAAGACTGGAACTGAGGGAAAAATGTTAAGTGAGGCCATTAAGATTAATACTAGTTTATCTGCTCTTGGAAATGTGATTCATGCCTTGAGCGAAAATAAAAACGGTCATGTCCCCTATAGAGATTCTAAACTAACCAGATTACTGCAAGAGAGCTTAGGAGGTAATTCACTAACAAGTTTGATCGTAAATGTTTCGCCATCTTCTTACAATGAAACCTAAACAATTACTTCCTTAAGGTTTGGACACCGGGCCAAGGGAATTAAAAATTCACCAAAAATTAACAAAGAATATACAGTTTAACAGCTGTTAATACTTCTTTAAAAAGCCGAGCTACAAATAAAATCCCAAGCTAAAATCATTGAATAATTAACAAAGAAAAAGAGGGTTGGGGGATATGGAATGATTCAAGATAAACCATTGACTCTTCACATAATAAATTACGAAGATGATATCGATTCAAATGTAGATTCAACGAGTCAAGCGGACGATTTTATTTAATCTAAAAGCCAGAGATCTGTTAAAAAGGTTTCAGTTGATAGATAAAGTAAAAAAAAATCACTCAGGAAGCCAACCCTTAAATCCCAAAAATCAGGAAACAATGGCAACTTAAAGATATTAGCAACTTCTCTAAAATGCATTAAAGTTTAAAACTCAACTCCCCACTTTAAGGTCAAGATAATGGATAAAGACAGCGTTGCAAGTGATGAAGATATTGGCGAGCAAGTATAATAAAAAGCGATTATTAGAACAAGAAGTCAAGCAGGTCTAAATGTTAATCGCCAAGAAAGTTTATAAGAAGAAAATAGTCGCCTGAAAAATAGCATTTAGGCAGTCCAAAAATAAAACAGCGAGTTCAAGCAGCAACTGGAGGAAGCATTGACCAATTTATAACAATTCAAAGCCGAAGTAAAAATTAAAGAGTAACTAATATTATATTTAGATAAATTATTGGGAAGAAAACTGTCATTATTGACAAGCTCAAGCATAAAAACCATTAAAGGAAAGCTGAAATTTAAAAATAGATAAATAATCTTAAAAGGTTTTGGCAAAAATTTTATTCAGGGGAAGAATAAAGATAGGCCAAAAGCAAATCTCCCACAAACGCAGCTTTCAACACGCTACAATAACCTAATTCTGCTACAACTCTTAAAGCAACTCGGGTGAACCAGGGTTCTAAAATTTCTAATCCTAAATGCAATTAAATTTGATTGAAACTTCTTTGATTGTTTGAAATGTGTAGC
>Ga0302186_10002082_pt1 | contig 15748 bp, 4 predicted proteins | sample II_Bog_E1_2_FD_198782 | JGI IMG/M metagenome (GOLD analysis project Ga0302186, IMG submission 198782) | Peat permafrost microbial communities from Stordalen Mire near Abisko, Sweden - II_Bog_E1_1 | ecosystem: Environmental > Terrestrial > Soil > Wetlands > Peat | place: Sweden: Abisko, Stordalen... | reverse complement strand
CATATACCCTCATGCCATAATCATAAAAATTTCCTTTACCAAAGATGCTATCATCTTTTAATTTACCATTAAATCCGAATTCGTAATTGGCAAGAAAATAGGTTCTCCCCGGCTGTAAGCCGCCATATACGTAGTAATCTTGTGCGTTCAAAATATTTGCCAAGTAATAGTTAGCAACATTAGGCGTAATGGTTGTATCTATGGGTAGTTTTCTGTCATCTACCGTAGCTAACACATTCCCTAAATGGTTTGTTAATTCATATTGTCGTTGTCCTTCCAAGTACGCAATTCGCAGAGAATCCATTGGACCATAACCTACCTTTGGTTTTTGCATTCTTAGTACTGTATCCACTTCTCCAATACGCGTACTGCCATAAATATCCCATTCTTTTAACCTCACCGTATCACGCTTACGATTATAAACTGCAAGTATATTTCCTTGTGCATCTCTGCTGTATTTCGTGGTATCTGATGCACTACCATGATAATATCTTTCTTCTAATTTATTTCCAAGCGGGTCATATTCATATACAATGCTATCTCCACTATACTTTACTATTTTTTTAACCTTTCCATAAACCGTCCAAATAATTGTATCAATTCCATTAATACTGTCCTTTGCCCTTTCACCAATTGCATTATACCGGTAATTATTTCTAGGCTCATTATCCAAATCATTGGGATAGTTCCCTGACGGAACTGCATCTGCAATATGGTTTAGCTGATTTGTATTTTTATTATAATAATAATTCATTGAATCCATTGCTAAATGACCAAGATTCGTGTTACCGTGGCGGAGATACGTTAAGATATTTCCATTTTCATCGTAACTTACTTTCTCTCTAAAGCTGCTTATGGTATCAGCGCTTGCCCAGGCTATAAGTGCTGTATCTATTCCGGAGTATGCCTGCATTTGGGTAATACGGTTCAGTTGGTCGTAGTTGTATTTATAGCCAATGGTTTTTGGTTTCAGCTTAGCAATAGAGTAGGTCGCACCACTTATATTGCCGTTAAATAAATCGGTGGTGGGCAAGCCGGTGGCTGCAAATGAAGTTCCACCAATGGCGCGATAATCGCCGTTAAAATAATTCAGGGTATAGCCAACAGCGTATCTTCCAACAGTTGCATTGGCATCATGTACATCTCCATCATGCCCCATATCATGGCTGGGGCTGGTGGTGGTATTGGCCATGCTGCTGTTCATTCCTTTTATCCATCCGTTCAGGGTATAGGCATAATCCAGTCCCTGCACCTGCCTGCGCCCAATCACTTCCCTTGCCAATGGCCCGTGGGGGTAATATTGGTAGTTGGCTTCTTCGGTCCAGTTAATGCTGTCGGCGCTTGTCAGCACATCGGTTATACGGTTATCGGCATCGTACTCATAGCTCTGCATAAACTGGTCAATGCTGTCATGCTGGTAAACTATTTCATTCACTTTTCCGCTCACCAAATCATAATAATAATCTAACCGCTTATAACGCTGGTGCACCATGCTGTCGTGGGGCACATCAATTAGTATGCTGCTTACGTTGCCTTCAATATCGTAACTGTAATGTATGGCATTAAAGTATTTGTTGATGGCGCTATCGGGGTTTATGTTATAGTCTTTATAGGTGATGCCGGAAATGCGTTTACGCAAATTGTTTTGCGTGAGGGGTATGTTTTTAAATGCCACGCTATCGTAAAAGGTTTGGGTGATTTGTGTTTTGGTTCCGGTGTTTATAAAGTTCTGCAGCTCCGCATCGTTGCGGGCAAAGGTATCGGGCAGCACGGGCAGCACTCCATAAAGTATAATGCAACTGACACAATGGAAACAGCTTGGCAGGTTTTGCGGAACGGTGCTTACCTGGCCCACTTCTATAATGCGGCCCAGGGCGTCGTACTGGGTGTAGCTGTAACTCAAATTCCGCTGGATGGCGTTTTGGCTAAGGGCTATCCTTCCGAGGCGGTCGTACCAAAAATGCACGCTGTCTCCATCGGGAGTTTGCTGCTTAATGGGTGAATTGAGCGTATTGTACCAATAGCGTGAAGCCAAGGAGTCCCTAGGGTAAACGGGTTTGGGTTCCAGCCCTTCCCTATAATTTGTAATAGAATCGAGCGATGATATGGAAGTAATAGGATGCACTCCCTGCGGTGGTATGGTTTTTACAAGGTTTTCCGCTTGATCGTAATAATAGAGCGTGTAATGGTACTCATCAAATGGCATCCGCAGATGGAAACTATCGTCAATCATCATGCAATGCTTAACGTAATTATTTTGAAACGCAAGGGTAAGGGAATCTAAATAATTGTTGTAGGCGTTTGTTGCATTATAAGTAGCATCATCAAGCAACTGCGTTAAGCAGGGGTTTGTATCGGAAGGAGGTATGGGTGGTGGCGTATTTAATGGCGAGTTGCACAAGGTGGGTGCAAGGCTATCCCTTTTATACGGCCCAATTATTGTACGGGACCAACGGGTGCAATTATATCCGGGCACGGTATCAATTATAGTAATATCTCCACACATAGAATCATACACAAAGCTTGCAACCCCACAACGACCTACAAAGGCATATGTAGTATCGTACGATACAGTACAATGTATTTCCGCGCAGGAATCATGAAACGCTATATATTGAGGATAATTAAGATTGAACCCATACAAATTATTCAGGAAGTTGGCGAGCAAATTTTGGTAATTGTGCGCTGTATCGGCTCCCGGCAATTCTTTCTCAAAAATCCGCATTCCCGCGTCAATATCGGCACACTTTATACAACATCCTTGTGTAATACCTACTGTTGTATCCCAAGTGAGGACATGCAAACTGTTATATACATTAAATGTATGATTTATGGTTGTGTCGCTGCAACAAGTTAACCACATGGGCAGTTGTGTAGGGTATTGCGCAAAAAAACAATCGGTGTCGTCGCACAGATCCATCAGGCTGTAGACAATAGAATCGGAAAGATTGCCACCAAAATTTTTATTGAGGTAGTCGGCAAAATTTATGTATCGGGGGTCATGGCTTAAACTGTCCGGTTTGTAATAATGGGTAAGAAGCGAGTCTAATTTATTACAAATACATGTGGAGGGTTTGTAATACGTTATAGGGGCTCCTGCAACTCCGTTAGAATCAATATAAGGCAAGGGCATGGTAATATTAAGGGAATCGCAGCTTGTATCTGCTCTTGCTGCCCCAAGCACCCTAACAATTACATCTTCAAAATCCTTGTCCCCTAACCCATCGGGAATTAAATCAGGTGTATTGCTTGAACCTACGGGGTGAGTGGCGTTGCAGCCTGTTTCACAAACCAATTCCAACCCGGCAATAAGCGCAATTGAATCCGGTGAACTAATGGCACCGCATCCGCGTAGACTTTGATACCATGAATACGCATAACTCCGGCATTGCGTGTCGCACTCCGATATTAAATGTTCATGAAAATACTCCCTTTCCGTAGCCGGATTTATGGGAGATGGCTCACAACTATCAATGTTCATATTAGCCAATGTATAGTGCCTTGGCTGCATACCGTCATAAGGAGTACCTGTACATGGACTAACAAGTTGCCCTACACATGCTGCATAGCGGCTGCACCCTGCACTGGCAACATACACATTTTCCAATGAATCCTGAATATGTTGTTTCATAGACATGTAAACGCCCCTGAAAAAATCCCACTCCATATTATTATTTCCCGGACATCCGCCGCCAAACGGAGGAATTGCCCAAGTAATACGGTGCCCTGATAAAGTATCTATTTGACTGTTTAAAGCAAGTGCAGCGGCAGACCAAAGGCTAAGCGTAGTATCGCGTGAATTTGAGTCAAGAACAGTTACCCAATTTTCAGTATGTGTCTTCATCCAAGTAAGCATACTGTTACCCAATCCTCCCACAGCAAAATAAGGGTCATTCCAGTTTATAGTATATGGTTCGGTTCCATCTCCCAAAGGATTCAGAAATCCTGCACTCAAAGCCAGAGCAAAAGAATTGGTATTCTCCATTTCATAATCATAGCGATTGCTGGCCGTGTCCAACTCACAATATTTGTAATAACAATATTCGGGATGATATGCTACCAAAGCCTGAGCCCAGGAGGGATTCCAATTTTGAATAAAGTCGTTTATGTTAAGGTTTTGAGGAAGGTATTTGTGTCCATTGATAATTACTGTATCGCGTACATTGTTTGAGTTTACATAGTAAGGAACGGGAGTTTTATAATTGGAAATATACGTGGCTAAAGGATTTAGAACAGTTATCTCACTGGTTGCTGTATCTTTACCGTGAAGGGTATCATATTTACAGTACTGCCCGCCTAAACTCATGTCGGCCAACATCTGGTTGTAAAGTGGTGTGCATTCGTTTGGCGGTTGGCATAAAATGTTGCATTGAGCAAGCGCGGAGGCGTAAATACTATCTGCAGCTACTGAATCACTATGTTTGGGCGTTCCTCCTCCTCCAATTATTTTACCCATATATTTTCTTATGAAAGTGGTATCTGCCCCAATGGAAGCAAGGCAGGTCTGGCAATCCATTCCGCAACCGGTGAAGTCTGTATTGGCTAATGCATTGTTATAGAAGTCTGTATAGTTTTGAAGGCAGGGAGCAGTAGCAAGGAACCTATTGGTATAGTAGTTTATTGCACCATTGTCTACCGTAATAACGCGGGTAATATTGTAGTTGCCCGGATACAGATAAAGCGAAAATGTATCTGTAATATTCTGGTTATGGCAAGTGGTGTCAAAAGGATGTGCTGACGCATAGGTAAAATTAGTATCATGTTTTATAATAAGGGGTGGGTCTGCTCCGCAGCCATCCGTAACCATAAGTGTTACATCATACAAGCAATCACTACAGATTAATGAGCTGATGCACGTACTGTCAGTATAATGATCAGGGAGTAATTTATAACTGAAAAAGTATTTCCCCTGATTGGTGGCAAGTAAACCATACGTATTATATATGGAAGGGGGATGATTATTGATATTACCCGGTCCGCCCAACAGATTAATCGTTAATGTATCAGCAGGGTAATATGATGGAAGAGGTGAAAGGTTCAGAGGCACTTGTCCTGCAAGAGCAGTTGCTACTGTTTTTCCATTGGCATCAACATAACTCACGCTGATTTGCCCGTTCGCATCAATCACCATATTTTCCAGGTAATGTGAATTAGCGCCCACCTCACTTCCGAACAGCCTGTCCAATTGTTCCTGTGAAGGGTTGCCGTAAAAGTATTTGGTTTCATGATTAGAACCGAGTGTATGTGTTTTTCCGGCTATACTCTGGCTGCTTATCCTGCCTGTATTATCTGGAGTGTATTCTGTCTCCGTGAAAGGATATCCTTGAGCGTCGGGCAGATAAGGGTTGAATCCAGTATTAACATCCGGGTTGGAAGAAGAGTAATAACCGGACGAACCTCTTCCATTTCCACTAAGTACACTATCCATACCGGGAGGTATAAAGCCACAGGCTCCTGTATCAAAGTCCCACCGGCTATATTCTTTTCCTGTCGTATTGACATTAAACTTGTCGTAAAAAACTAATTTTCCTGAATCAATGGGTGCCGGTAAGGTTGTAACCGCCTCCCTGCCTTGATGATCATACATAGTCTCTCCCACAATTGCTTTGCTTTCCGTATTATTTATGGTAACGCTTTGCCTGTTTCTTAATGTCCCATCAAAATAACTCGCTACTTCCTTCCTTTTTCCATCTTCCGCATACGCTGCCGTATATTGCCAGTTAAGTGCTGGCTCATGTCCTTTCCAGCCAAACATATCCGGGTCGGATGATAGAGTAGTTGAACTCAAACGGGGAGCTAAAGCCCAATCAGATGACCATGCGCCTTCAATACGATTCCCTAATGTATCATAATGTATGGGCATTACCCGGTAAAAAATATACCCTGTATCGTACACTAAACTAATAGCATAAGAAAAATCATTTAATGTAACTCTCGTAGCATTGCCTTGAAAAAGAAAACCTAAGTCCGAATACGAGGGAGATGAAAAGTTATGGGTGATCAATTGACTCAAATGATCATAATATGTAAATTCCAAATCATAATTATCGGCACCTAAAAAAGGAGCCCAGCTTAAATCTAATTGTTGATTGGTTGCATCATAAGAATAGCCATTCATCTCTATTATAGAATCGCAGTTAAATTTATAAACGCGGTTGACATAAATGTCTTCTGCCAGGGTAAATACTTTAGGATATGAGGTACTAAGCACCCCTCCATAATAAACCGCCAATACCCTTGTCTTGATGGAATATCCTCCTGAAAATTTCAGGGAGGTCCGGTAATTAAAAGGCTTGGCTCTATTGGTATCAAAATTAATGGAAAGGCTGGTAGCGAAACTGTCGGCTACATCATATTGATTGTAATAAGTAACTTCAATGTCCACTGTGCAATTCTCAGGTGTGGAAAGATAAAGACTGGTGTCTTCATTCATTTGGAGGGTCACCACATCGGTTGCACTTAGATTCTTTTGGATACTGCTCCAAAGCGGAGTGAGAAATTTATCATCCTTTACAAATACGGAAGAGTCCTTTGCAAAATGTTTCCCGCTAATACTGTTAAAGAAATGTTCAATATCAGCAAATGAATTGGATGCCGTAATAAGCAGCAAACCTAAAAACCACAATTTATGTCGAACACCCAAAAACATCTTCTTTATTTATTAATTTCTTCTTATGATTTTTTTGACTGGTTCAAATAATTGAGAAGCCTGTACTTTTTATATTTTTCAGTCAGCTCAATTTCGTTTCCGTTATTTTCAATACATCTTTTTTCTGAGAACACACTTTCATCAGGAATATATCCTTTACGTTGAGCATAGTAAATACCGAGTTTCGGTCTATTGTAAGGTTCTCCCAGAAGTTTCCCTTTGGCATCAGAACTGAGCCAAATCTCGCTTAATGAATAGGTTTCCTTATCAAAAACTATTCTTATTTTGTTCCAAGGTGTTGCATTTGCATAACTCACTACATACTGCCCTTCTCTTTTATTTAGTGATTTATAGGTTAATTTAACCCCCGGTTTCTTCAAAAGGGAATCAATGCCGTCAACACTCCATAAATCTTGCCTCACGCTGGAACTTGATTTTACCGCAATAGCCTTATTTGGATTATCGATGACAATGCAATATTTTTCGTTCTTAATGTATTCGTATGTATTATTGCCACTACTTATCTTGTAGTAATAGGAATTGCCGCTAACTGTACAAATGCCGTGCATGGAATCGGTAGCCTTATTAACAGAATCATAGGGATAATAAATATATTTCATATCAAAAGTCCGGCAAGAGTTCTTCAATCCTTCCCTGATCTTTTCTATATCATGGATATAGTTTTGGGCATTGGCATTGGACGCCAGCATTGCTGAAAAACAAAAAAGGATACATGATATTTTCTTTTTATTTCCCATTTTTACTATCGGATATAACTTGACCTGCTTTCTTTAATAGTCATAATGCCTTTTTCTGTTTCTTTCTTTACCCGCATCAATATTCCTTCGTCGCTGTATTCATAAATCGTAGCGTAATTATTTTCATCAAGGGTGCCTAATAATCTTAAGCTGAAAGGGTCATAAACGTAGGTCTTCATTTCAGCCCCAAAAGGCTCAATCCGAACGTCATCGAAATAAGCAGTGTTGGAACCTGCTTTAAGTACCACATCAATAGCGGTTGCGTTTCCAGGCACTTTAAACTTACCCTCAAAACGTTGCCATCCTTCAATGATTGGCCCGGAAGAATGAAATGCATAATGCAAAGAGGAACCTGCATAATAAACCTTAATACTGTCTTTTGGATAACCTGTTTGTCCGCATTTATTTTCTTTTACCCATGCACTCAAAAGATATAGGCCGCTATCAGGAGCAAATAACGGTATGCCACCTCCATTCTGCATATAAAAATGATACATGTCAGTTGTGTAAAGCACGTTACTGAAATAATTAATTCCTCTCGTAGCAAAAGCGCTGTCGCCGGCTTCAATTTCCAAAGAATATTTTCCGGTATGGGAGGTAGTAGATGTGGTATCAACCTTGGGATAATCCAACGAGTTTAAGAAACTAAAATGGTCATTGTAGCAAGGGTTTCCGCAACTATTAGTAAATCCATAATCTTCAAATCCGTCAAAGGCAATTTCTTCCTGTTTTGCATTGGCAGAAACAGCCACAGGAAGCGATTGCATATATCCATACAGGGCACCTGAATACCTTCCAAGTGCATCTTTATCTTCAATTTCGTTGCCTTTGGAGTCGTATTTTGTAATCATGCTGCTCCATGTCCATTTCTTATCTATTGTGTCAAGGGGCCAAAAAGTTCCTCCTGAACTACCCGGTACATCCCATATAGGTGAATATTGACCAAATATTCCGGTATTCCATATATTACTGGCAGATGCTCCCAAACTTGGAGTTCTGGCAGTATAATAAACATAATTCATTTCCGGCCTCCAATCCCCTAACATGCCAATGGCGTAGGGGTTGAAGGGTTTACCGATTGCAAGGTTTTCACATACAGTTTGGCAGGCTTGGCAAGTAATATAGGCCCTTCCAATATCAGAGTACCAAATAGAATCACCAAAAACCCTAAAATAACCTGCAGTATAATCCGTAGGGGGGTAATACATCGCTATGGTATCGTATCCGGGATCTTCACTTCTTATAGTTATGGTGCAATTACCTAATTGAGCATAAAATTTAGATATCCCCCATGGTGTAGCCGGATAACTCCCTTCGGCTCCTACTGGTTCAGGTGGTGTTAGTGCATAATAAAGGGCACTACTGTCACCACATCCATGTACATATTTCCCAAAAGTTATATTATCCGCAGGAGAAGCCCAAATTTGTGCATGTACTAAAATAGAATCTAAAAAATCAGCAAGACACGAATCACTTGGTCCGGAGGCACTATCGCATTTTAATACCGGTACTTCAGTAATAGGAACCTGCCATACATCATTAAATACAGTAGCGTTCGACTGAAGTATATTGCTGTTTGCATTAATTGAAATATTTCCTGAAACTATGGGCGAGTTCATAGTTTCAACGCTTCCAATCGGTGTACTTGACATATTCCGGCGGCCTGAACGGATAACTTTTACGAGAGCACCACTTAGGTTTACTGCATACCCATGCTGATCCATTACACTCAACGGTCCACCAACTTGAGGCTGAGTTATCCAAAAGGTACTGTCAACAAGATTACCTGATGAATTATAATATTCCAATTCATCACCGGGAGTAAAATATTGGGCGGCAACACTTTCAGAAGGGTTAATAAATTCCCCGCCTGTAATAGTTACATTATTATATTCAAAACCAATATTCTTGTATTCAGAGCCCATTCCATCATAAGCAAAGTGGGCCGGATAGGTAAAATCATAAAGTGGTTCATTAAATTCATTATGGGTTTGTGTCAACAGAACATTTCCGGTTTCCGCATCATAAGCAACATTTTGAGTAGTAACGGAAGAGCCGTATTTCATATTTACAACACTATCCACTAATCCGCTTCTATAAATATATTTTGTCGTCACCGCTGACCTAAACCGGGTATCTTCACTGGAGTAACTTGGAATAATAATTGGAAGAGTGATGAGTGCGAAAAGAACAAATGTTTCACCGTTGAATGTTGCACCATATCCTTCTGTTGTGGTTTCCTGTTCTCTCATATCCACATACGTATCAATGTCCTTACCTATGGATGCCATACCTACACTTCCATCCGGATTAACCACTTGCACATCGTTATTAAGGTGAGAAGTATTATCTGCATCTGTATGATAATAATAATGAACGCTTGAAATTTCAGAGCCGTTTTGGTCATAGACTTCCTGTCCTTTTTCTTTACCGGGCATATCATTTACTTCCACTGAAAAACCTTGCGAAGCAGTGGTAAAATCCTGCGTACTAAAACTTAAAAGAGAGGCAATAGCATTTGGTTTAACCCTAATATTATCAAGGTCTGTCCATTTATTTATTACAGGAAAATCATAGGCGGTATAGAACTCATTTACTGTATTACCGGTTGAGGTCCGTTCGGTACCCGGATGTTGAAGATTGGTAACGGTAACTTTGCCGTATACTACTCCGGGAGAAGGATAGAGGGACTCACCTAAAGGCGTTTCTGTATAAAATTCATTATTAGGTGCAAGCATTTCCTGCTGTGAATAGGGCAAAGGTGTTCTTAGTGGATTTTCATCTCCTCCCTGAAGAGGTTCATAGGTGGCAACACCACTGCTGATTGTTTTAGTTTGTCCATTCACCGCTAAGGCAGTGGTATAATTATAGGTCTGTCCATAGGTATAGGAACTTTGTCCATTTGCCATATTTGCCCAATTATCGGCTATATCTATTTCGCTGACTCTTGTTCCCCCTCCTAACTTCTGATAGGTTGGATTATTAAGCCTTATCCAAGAATGGTCGGGAATAAAATTTTGTCCTCCACCTACCACATACATAGTGGCATCAAAACCGGTGAAAATTCTTATAACATCCACAAGAATCCCAAATACTCCCATAATCATACTATAAATCGAACCGTCTGTTTCTGAACCAGGATAGGCATATTGTGGAAGGTTAAGCCTTAGATACTGCCAGGTAGCAAGTGTAATTGGGTTTGCATTTCCAACAGTTAGATCGCCACTACTAACTTCATTAAGATTAATGGCCCATACAGAATCATTTACTTCCTGATAACCTCCTATAGTGGAATAACCGGATACATACTCATAATGCCCGGTACCCCTGGCGTCAACTTCAACAGCAAAACGGAAGTAAAGCTGATTAATTCCTGCAAGATAATCGTTATAGAAGTTAGTTGGGTTGGTTTCGTGAACAGGAATTTTAACATCAATCCAATTATTCCAATTTCCGCTTGAATAAAGATTGTTTGTCGGGCTGCCGGGGGTATTTGAAACCCCAAGAACGGTAAACATCTGCCCGGCCCGCTGGTTTTGTACATACGCATAATCATTAGGCTGGTAATTGACTTTGATATGCCCGCCTGATGGTAAGTTAATATCTGTCATATTCCACGCGGTGCAATACTTACTTGTAGAGTCTGCATTTTGAGAAGTGTATGGAAAATCCTGATTACTTAGACTGACTCCGGGGTTAGAAGTCTTCTCTTTGTAATATCCCCAACGATCATAATTACTATGGCTGAAAGCAGGATTGTATCCATTGTAGCTGAACTGGTAGCTATTCAGGCTGCCTTCAGTATTATTGCCATATGTAAAGTATACTTGTTTTAGGGTGAGTTTTCCTTGTCCTGCTGCTGTTGAATTAGGAGTGCCCGGACATAGAGAATAATCATATACAAAATGGACCGTTTTTATGGGCACCGCATTTGCTCCGTGCGCAATTAAGTCAGCTTTGGAATAAAGCCGTATTTCCTGTAAACACTGTAATGGCTTTGTGTTATCTATTCCTCCTTCTTCGTTTACTACTCCAAATGCATCCTGACGAGGTACGAGAATGAATTGAGCAATCATTGTTTTTGATTCAATGGAGTGCACATACCAAACTTCTTTTTCTCCATACATGATATTCCCTTTGTCATCCTTGCTATAGGACATCATCCCCATCTGATTATTTGCCATATTGGCTTCGAAAGGAACCCTCCATCTGTAAGGGTTAGTTTGAGAGTACAAGCGCGTATAATTAATTTTCACTGCTTGTCCCAAATCATCGTCCGAAACACCATTACCGGTCATGTCAACATAATCGGGAGACAGAATACTTGTAAGTAAATAAGAATGTGCATAAGGAGGAAGATATTGCTCGTCATAATAATTATCAAGCCCTTCGCTGTTTGAAGTGGATCGGTCTGATGAGCTATAACTGACCAGGTTATTATCATCTGTAGTGGGAGTATAATTTTGTCCGCTTACTGCAAAGGTCGCCTCATTTTGCACCGTGTTATAGACTGGCAGTCCATATACATATCGTTTTCCATCCGGATTAGTAACCATAATCTCGGAGGTATGCCAGGGCTGCCTTGGGCCGGTGATCCGGGAAATTGTATCCAGCAAGCGACTTGAATCGCAGGCAGAGGAATATACACTGGTATTAAGCGGGTAACTTAATAATTTTTTATCCAACGCAAAATAATTTGCTTCTTGAGCAGTCAATAAACTGGTGCATTGATTTCTTTTTTCCCGTCGTGTTTTTAATAAGTTTCCACTAAGAGTCATCCAGTGATTATTGTTATCAAATACATGCATCGCAGTGACTTTTTCTCCTGAATGGTTAAGATCTACATACACTGGATTTGTATTTCCAATTGTATTATAGTAAGAAGTATCATTAACAGTTTTTTCTCCGATTCTTTTAATATAGAAAGGTTCGTAATTAATATTTCCCCGTAGTAAACTTTGGAAACCAACTGAAGACGCGAACTGATTATCATTTTTCCATTGGTCTGTTACCGTATTGGAAGTTGAGACATTTGCTTCAATTCCATTATGCGCTAAATCACCAATTCCAAGTTCAATACCTAAACTGCCAGAAAGGCTTGTGTTATAATTTTCATGGTCATAAAGTATGCCTACATCACCTCTGAATGGCCGGAATTCTCCGCTTACCCCTTCTCCGTTAATGGAATAAAGATCATAGGTAAAATTAGTAATGGGAAGGTTTGCAATGTGGGGTAAAAATGGAATATCTTTTTCCCGGTTAAAGTCAAGCAAGGCATAAGGATTATTGTTTGCCTGGTCGGCATACATATATCCATATGCGGACAAAGTTTGAGATTTTATTGCAAGAGTTTGTTGGTTGAACCAACCGGAAAAAGTCATGTTAGCATGAATTCCAATTATAGCAGCACCTAATGTAGCATCCAATGTCACTGCATAATTATGAAGCGGCATATGGATGGTTGGAATATAGGTGGGGCCGGAAAAGGATAAGCAGGAACTTGATGAATTCCCGGTATTTATTTCACCAGTAACATCATTTGTTGTTGTAGCTCCATTCTTATCCGTAACAGATTCTGTTTTAGTTGCCTTTTCGCCAACATTTAAGTCTTTTGACATTTGCAAGCCTTTCACCCCTGTTCTCGAATTATAAGTGGTACCTACCTTTACTCCAGCATCTACATTGTAATTACCAGCATGTACAGCTTCCTCAGAAAAGCCAATCGTAGGGCTAATGTCAACTCCCGATTGAGAATTAAAATTAACACCCAATCCGCAAGTAAGACTCCCTTTATTAGATACTCCGGTAGCCAGTGAAGGTTCAATACCTAAAGTAACACCCGGTCCTTTGTAGTTATTATAAAAAATACCGGCACTTAAATTTAAACTTCCCTGTGGACCTGCTCCGCTTGGAAGTCCAAATATTTTAAGCCCAACACCGGCGCTCACTCCAAAAGTAAGATTGTCTTTCAAGTTAAATTTTTCGGTTACCTGGTCCCCGTTAAAATCATCCGGAATACCACGCATTTGCCGGTTTATCTCACCCGGATTAATGTTCCATCCCAATCCGCACCAACTGGCTTCCTGATCCATGGTAATTCCTGAATGGTAAGAAAGATTTATCGGATAACCTTCCACATCCATTAACGGAATATTATAGGTGAAACTCCCGCTTGAGAGGTCTACCATATCGGTAGTTCCTATGGGAGTGAAAGCCTGCATCTCAGGTTGAGAAGGACCGCCTGTTAGGGCAAGTGCAATAGTTGGATAAAAAGTCTGTGTCAGAAGGTTTAGTCCTGCGAACACAGCAATGCTTTTAAACCAAAAACGTTTTCTCGCCTTCATCCTTTCATTTTTAGTTTAGGCAAATTCTGTATGCTTTGTCCTTTAACAAGCAGTCTAACTTCGCCTGTTCCTATTCTCTTATTAGTAAATAAGAACTCTCTGTCTCCGGCATAAGCCTTATTGGGAAAACCTATGACTAAACTATAGTATGGCAGCATTCCCATACTGCTTTCGCATTGAGCTATTCCGCATGGAATGGTATCCCCGCCTTCTATTAGTTTAATATCTTTTTGTACTTTAAAATTAAAATACGCTGACAAAGCATTTTTTATTCCAGAAGTATCCTTTGATTTTGAAACAAGAGCCTCCAAATCTTTGGTGTCTATATGAAATACATAATGCTCCATTCCTTCAAAACGTTTGTACTGTTCTTTAAAGGTTTCCGGAGGAATGGAAAAGCTTTTGAGTTCAAGCATCACCAAATAGTCTATAGGCTGGTATTGTAATGTATACGTTACTCCGTTTATCTTAGAATTAATCAAAAGGCCATTATCAGGGTTTTCAACATAGTGTACATAATCAATCGGCGAAAGTCTGTTTCCACATGAAGTAAAAACGAACACCGATAATAGAAATATATATACTGTAATTTGCTTCATTTTAACAATAAAATATCTTGTCAGGGTTCTATATAGTAATAGATAAGTTTATAGACTTGCTCCCTTTTATCCCTTATTTCCAAATTATAATAGGTGCCATTTTTTAGTTTCCCGCTTTGTTGTATATCAACATCCAGCTTATTCATACCGGGGTTCAATTTAATTTCAGGCAAGCCCGTTATGCGTTCCACCGTTTTATCCATACATTTTATGGTATATGTAAGCGTCTTTTCATTATTGGTATTATTATAAACGAAGTGAAATACCCCATGAGTCACATAAAAGCGTTCTTTACTGACTTTGGAGGCTACAGGATATTCCATGTCCTCGTCTTTTTTAGCAGTATTATTTTTTACACTGAATGACCAAATATCAGTTGTTCCTAAACTTTGTCCGGCGTAACTTGCCGCTACTTGCCAGGCGTAGTGTTCATCTGCCTGTAGCGGAGTGGCGTTCATTGGGTAGCTAAGGAATGTATTGCTTAGTCCACTCAAATTAATCAGGGCTGGGTTTTGCAATAAGGCTTCAGCCGGCGACTGTCCTTTCAAAATTTCGACCAACCGTAAATTATAGGTTACCATCAACCCGTTAATTGGGACTGGGGGTATCCATATCAATACCGGATACTGTATGTCTATTACGGATTCATTATCAGGATAAGAAAGTTGGGGAGGAAGCATGGATTTGATTACTTTCTCATTAGAGGAAGATTTATTACCACTATTGTTTTTATCCTGAGCATTGCTGCTATAGGAGAAGCAAATAAAGAGAAAAAGGGGTAAAATAATTCTTTTCATTTTTCGGGATAAAAAAGATTCATTTAATTCGCTGACAATATTCTGAATAAAAGTTCGATTATTTGTCAGTGATGTAATAAAAGGACATTTTAATGTAATTAAAATACATTTTAATGTAATGAATTGCATTAATTATAAATAAATTAACAAAAAAAGGTCGTTTATTTAGAATTATTCTGTTATTTTTGTTTGGAATTTCTAAATCGTTAAAGAACATTCAAGCCCCACATGTATGAAAAGGAAGCTAAAATGTGTAATCGTGGACGACGATCCGGAATCACACCAGACCATTATTGATCATCTGAGAGATTCACCTATTGGCGAAATAACTCATGCATTTTACAAACCCTCTGAGTTTCTCAAAAATATCCAATCCCTTTTCATGGATGTGGTATTTCTTGATATTATGTTTACTAACGACACTCTTCAGGGTTTTGATATAGCTCCCATGTTAATTGCAGAAAATAAAATTATCATTTTCATTTCCGGTATAGATAAATTTATTGTTGATGCCTGCAAATATGCAGGGGCAATTGATGTTGTTCCTAAACCCAATACCAAAGAACGGCTGCTAAGCGCCTTGGTAAAAGCACAGAATATG
>Ga0302186_10002080_pt1 | contig 15771 bp, 7 predicted proteins | sample II_Bog_E1_2_FD_198782 | JGI IMG/M metagenome (GOLD analysis project Ga0302186, IMG submission 198782) | Peat permafrost microbial communities from Stordalen Mire near Abisko, Sweden - II_Bog_E1_1 | ecosystem: Environmental > Terrestrial > Soil > Wetlands > Peat | place: Sweden: Abisko, Stordalen... | reverse complement strand
AAGGATTGCTTTGCTTCCAACACCATTGTATTTTTCCAAATTAATTTATCGAAATACAAATATAACATTTCAAAAAAGTGGAATATATAAGAATAAAACAAATAAGAATAAACCAATATTCTGCAATCTCTTTAAAACATTCTTTAGTCACATTTTCAATTGGCGTTGCTGCATTTCTTTGCTTTCATCCATCTATTCGAGTTATTTTTAACTCTCATCCATTAAAAATCATCAATCAATTATGATCTGTTTAATAGTAATATTATTTTTGTATTTTTGTATTTTTGTATGGAAATACAACTGATAAGTATGTATCCTCATAATCTTAAACATCTAACAACTCAAATACAAGAAGCCGCTATATTTTTATTACTTCGTCCGGAAATTATAATTTTATTGAATTAATTCATTAATTTTTATTTAAGATACATTAATGCCAAGAACTTAAGAAACCTCATCTAAGAAATCTTACCCAAAAGACTCACCCGACCACCGAGCAGACTAGCAAAAGAAGGCAGAGTCCGAACTCAATAACAGTTTAATGAAAATACTTGCCGATGTTCTGAAGACCATTATTAGCTCAAACTAAAAATGTTTGTCCTAAGAAGCAGACTACAATAAATAGAATAAAGATTTTAAAGATAATGGTGAATCAAATATTTGCAAAAACAGCAATGTCTCTCTAGAAAAAAAAAAAATGGAGCTCGAATGATTCAAAAAGCTCGAGCAACGGCACTAACAGCAAAAAATTACGAACTAGAAGTAAGAGACAGAGAGGTGATCGTGGAACCGCCGATACTGGACAAAGAATAGAAGACGACCAGAAATAGCGAACTAAAAAAATGGGCTTCAAAGGTCATGAAAAGTGTTTGCTCCGCCTCTTTTCATTATTGTTCAAAAAATGAGATGACTTTCGAGCAAGCCAAGGTGTATTGCTGTGAAAACATTCTCAAAAATCTAGCTCTTTTGGGTTCAAGCAATCCTCTCACACGCTAAGACTTTTAGGTGATAGACAATCACATAAAAGATAAGGAAATAAATTATCTTATGGCTAAATACCCGAAAACCGATTCTACCGGACTCAACAAAAAACTTTCTTCTGAAATTCAGAAAGTAGACAATATCTAAGCTCTGTAAAACAACTACATTGACAACAGCAAGATAAATTTCTAATACAGAAGCGATGGCAACTACAACGATTTGATAATGAGATTAATCAATGAAGTTACCAAACTGGTGGACGAAGATCCATCAGGCGAAGAAAAGGGAGATAATGAAGGGAAAAAAAAGGGAGATAAGGAAGGGGAAAAACAAACAAACTACAAAGATTTTAAGGACTACATGTCTAAAATCTTTTAACAAGTTGAGAATGAGGAATGGATGATGGAGGAACAGTCCAAAAAAGCAAAGACTGATAATAGCTAAGACAGTTCTCATAAATAGCCTTAAGTTAACTGCTTCTGCAATTAAGTTCACTAAAGAGGACAAACTAATGAAAACCGTAGAAGGTAAGCTGATAAAGAGAAGAAGGGAAAATAAATGGAATAGAAGAAAAAGTAAGCTGAGAACGAGAAGAAGAGAAAAAAAATGGAATACAAGGAAAAGGTCAAGTAATACACTACCTCTCTAATCGGCAGGAAAATTCCAGAAAATTTCATAGAATATAGTTAGGATGAGATCAGTAGCAAGAACATGATCATTAGGAGTCCAGCAGTGCTCCGAATACTCACCAAATGGTGTGAGGAATTGATGAGACCTTTTTAAAATGACAACTACTACAGTGATCGATCGGAAGGCATGAAACTACAAACCGGAGATGATTTAAGTGTTCCTGACCGATTAAAACGTAAAAAAATCGATAGACTGCTTAGACTGTAGAGAGAGGACATCTAAAAGGATAAGGTATAATTGTCTAAACACAATTATTAAATGCAGGCTAATTTTCTCAACTATGAACTAAAGGGGGCAAACTAGGGAGAAGGAGATGAGCATGTTGATTTCCTATAAAAAATTAGTGGAAAATTCTCTATAAAAACAGTAAACAATTTGCACAGTTATATAATCCTTTTGTTAAACCGCCTCATTCATGGACTCATGCAGGTAGCCAGGCGACTTTACAAAAGCAAAAAGTCAACCCATTTAGACTATTCTCCATGCCCCCTAAACCTTCTTTCCTTTAGAGTGGGTGATCTCATGCGTTGCAAGTTTTCCTCCCATTAAAGATAAGTGTTTCTTATTTTTAACGAACTATAAAGACTAAGCGAAAAACAGCCTAACAAACTAAGGATTATTCGAATAAAAAATAGGCTAGGAACCGGAAATAACGATATTCTTATAAACGTAAAATTTAATAACAAAGTGACGTGCGAGATTCAGTTAGCAATCAATTCCAAAGCTGGCAGCTTCATCAAGACTAGCACCTTATTCAGTCATTATCTTTACGAGCTGCAGCGCTCAGCTTTCGGCCCACTTACTTAACTCTGCAGTATCTGGAGGTCACAAGATCAAAAAAGCAATATATATCAGTAGCTCATCAATGCATAGATTCCAATCAAAGATCCACATACATGCAAAGAAAAGCAACTAAAGTACTAAATGGTGCCGTATAAAATGCCATTCATATGTGGGTAGTGTAATTGCGCCTATTTTCACAATAACTACATATGTTGTCATACTAGGTGCTCTTAATGTAGTTTTTTCCAATGTTTTAAGTGCAAACTCAATAATTAGGGGGAGTAAAAACTTAAATTATATATTACTGATGAGGAAGTGCGGAAGTAGTGTAAAAAGAGGGTCCAAAAGCCTGATTAATTTCCTAATTTGGGAGTCTGTATATATTTGGAATAAAAACAGCCGAAGCCCAAAAGATTCACCTGTTTTATTGACTAAAATAATAAGAAATATATTTTCACTAAAAAGGATGAAAAAATTATCTAAATTTAGAAGGTCGCTACAGAACAGGAGATGAACACTTTTATAAGAAAATATCTTATCTTTTAGCTAAAATATCATTAATCGTATAAAATACAGAATAATGATATTGAAAATTACTTTCTGCGAAGATTGATTTCAAACAACTACAAGGAACATAAGTAATCTTTATTATTGATGAACTTAAATTTGGATACACAAACATGCAAGTAACTTCTTGATATCGGTAAAAAGGAAAAGTTTAAAGTGAAAAATTTATTTCTCGAAGACGAAAAAGACAAAAAAGACTAAAAAAACAAAGAAAACAAAGAAAACAAAGAAAACAAAGAAAACAAAGAAAACAAAGAAAACAAAGAAAATAAAGAAAACAAAGAAAACAAAGAAAAAAAATATCTTAATGAGATTTTCTTCGAACCATAACAGTTTCCCAATCTTAACTGGCTTACCATCAGTGGCAACTTTAATGATTTCTTCAAAATTGGAAAATTCATGAATCTAACTACTTTCAGAGCGAATCAATGCAATCTCAAGTAAATTCCGGATGATTTTTTTTAATTAAAGAATCTCTAACGCCTCGACTTTTCAAACAATTAAATTTAGAAAATTCCTTATGCAATTAGAAAGTTAAAAAAGTTGAGGAGACTGTAAATCATGTATAACGATCCGTTGATCTAATTATCGTAAGGCTTATGCGAGTGTAAGAATTTATAGTATGTGACTATCAATACATGCCAAAATTTGAAGAAGTTGCCAGAGAATATCGATAAACTATAAAAACTGCAAACTCTGGTCTGCAATCACACCAGCATAGGAGAACTGCCTTAATCGATTAAAAATTTAAAAGCATTGACAACATTCAAAATATTTAATGCTCATCTAAAATACTTGCCTGAATTCATATTTGATCTCGGCACTTTAACAGATATAAACTTTTCAGCAAATTAAATTAAATTTATTCCAGGCTCTATCAAAAAACTGTAAAACCTACATACTGTTACTTTCAAGAATTGCACTGAACTCAAGGAACTCCCTTCCCAATTTATGAACCTAAAAAAATTAAAGAAAATATCTTTAAGCAACTCTAATCATATAACTCTGCCTGAAGACATTGGCAAATTAGACTAACTTAGGACATTTAGCTTATAGAATTGCGATTTGATTACATTACCAAAATTATTCAAAAATCTAAAGCATTTGCAGATATTGGATCTTCCTAGCAACAAGTTAGCTAAAATAGACCCTTAGTTATTCACAAACTTCTTGGAACTGGAATAGTTAAACCTTTAGAACAGCGGATTTAGTTAATTACCAAATTTATCAAAATGCTAGAAATTGATAACGCTCAATTTAAAGTCAAATAAAATTAAGAAAATACCTGACTATATGGCAAAGCTCTTCAACCTTGAGGATCTTAAAATTGATGACAACTAACTCACAACCTTGCCCAACAGCATTTTATAATTAGATAAGCTGATGATCTTATCGGTTGAGAAAAATAAGTTGAAAGATTTCAATTATAATGAGAAGGGCTAGTAAAAAAATAAAAATAAAATAAAATCATAAAGGTTGTTGGCCAAACTCACAGAGATCAATTTAAACAAAAATTAGGATTTGAAAAAGTTCCCTTCTTGGATATTGAAGTCTCATAATCTTAGGATACTAAGCCTTAAATAAAATAAAATCCGCGAGATTCCTAAATAAATACAAGATCTGAAAAATTTAAAGGAACTGGTCATTGATTAAAGTCAAGTTTATTAATTGCCTGCTTCTATGGAGCAGATGCATTTAGAAAAAATCTCCTTTAAAAAATGCAAGATTACAAAGATACCTGATTGGCTTCGAAAAATGTCTTCATTAAAATAACTGTATATGGAAGAAAGTCCCATTTAAAATTATTTATAGTTGGGGTGGATCTTAGAGAAAAATATTAATTGTGACGAAAAAGAAAAAATTAAGCCACTTTCTGTTGTTTTGAAAAATAAAAATGAAACATGAATTGAAAGCAACACCATCAGATGCTTTCCTAAATGTGAAAATATCTGATTAATGAACCCCTTATAATTTTATTGAAATTGGGATTGATATATTTAAGGGAAGTTTCCATATATTATTTGGAAACAACGATAACAATAAATTGATAATTGTTATTATTTAATCTCTTCAAAACTGCAAAGCTCCATATTTTTTATCATTCTAAATTTGTTATTCTTTGCTTGGCCTATTGTCATCAACAATCTTTGAAATATTAAGAAAAAATAATTTAGAGTAACAATATCTTTTTGACTTTAAACTCAAGTTTAAATAGATTTATTCGATTATTAAGTTAGCATACCTATTCTTCTGAAGTCAAGGAAAAATTGATTGAATTACAAAGAACTTATTCAGAAATCTTTAGATTGATGTTGATGATTGAAGAATAAATCAAAAAGAAATTTATTTAATAAAAACGAAGATCATATTAACCTGATATGGTAAATTCTCGCGTCAAACCCAAACCAATTATCCTTAAAATGATATTTTGTTATAAACTGAAAAGTAATAAAAATATATCGACATTTTGATAGAAATAATAAGATCAATCCATTTTATTATCTTTATTTTTGAAAGCCATTGAACTTGATTTAAATGAAAATACAATTAGCAGGTGCATGATGGCTGTTTTGTTGTTGTTCTCAGTTACTGTTTGAAAACGCTCATCCGCAATAATACTTTTTTCTCTTTCTTTTAATAGATTAATAATTTTGATTATTCCATCCTGACATATCTCTTAAATAAAGATATAGAATTTGGTTGGCGTTTATCTGTAAATTTATCAAAATTATCATATAAATTGATATCGAATTAATTTTATCAAATCCTTTATTTTTTTAATGCAAAAATAGATAGACAATGCTCGTTTAATGATCCTTTAATGTTGTCTATTAATTTTAAATTCCCATTTTAAATGACCCTATTTCAAATCTCCAAGCATCGCTTCATTTACTGTCTATGAAAAAAACAAAAATACTTTTGATTTATAGTTTTTCTCAAAATATATCCGCCCCTTCGAGTTTAGAAACAAAATCCTGCTAATTAAAAATAACAGACAATAAAAATATGTTGAAATAAAACATTCGAATGAGGAATTAATGTCCGCTCTAAAGTGCCCCTTTATTTGATATTGGTGAAAAGGATCATAACTTTGATTTATATTTTTAATAACGACCGATCTTCTAGTATTAAAATATTCAATTTATAATATAATATTGAATTATCAGTTAAATTTATTTACTTTATGACAATAACACTCAATTCTGATAACCCTTAAGGTCAATATTTGTTATAAGACCACATGGAAGAAGAAGAAATTGTAACTGTCAACCAAGTCAATACTTTATTGTTGAAGAAGTATGATACGATCAGTCCCGAAACATCAAATAAGAAATAGGGAAGGTTCCGAGGAAAAAGATTTTATCCCCACAAAGATTTATAATGGCTGACAACGAGCAAGTTGGCCACAAGCAAGTTGACAATCCAAAGTAGAAGTAAAACTGCGAGTGACATTGGTTTAAAATACTAATCAACAAAAAAATAGGTAGAAACGTATTGTAAAATAAACTATCTGCCAACCAAAAGAATCTGTGGTATCTTGTAATAAATTTTAGCAATGATTTTCTCGGGAATGTAAGTAATGAATAGAAACCGGATAAAGAGATGTTGAAGGGCAAAATAGTTGCTATTGATAGCTCAAATTTTAATGAAATATTTTATATAATTAAATAAAAAGATGAAATAAATAGAAAAACATTTTTTTAAATTAAATATTGGAAGTGTGAAAAAATACATTCATAAAAAATCAAAGATAAGAGCGTTAGGATTATACGGGAATCATGAACTTGCTTACAAATGACAAACACTTTCTATAAAATCAGTTACTCCTACATCAAATAAAATGTTCACTTCATTTAAATATTAATACTGCTGATTTAGAGAGCATTTACGCTGGTTCAGGATGATAATACAACTGATTAGGCAATCAATTACTCTTCATCTATTTCTTAATACTGCTAATTTAAAGACAACTTTGCTCTTAGTCAACGCAAGTGATACTTCTGATTTAATGAATAACAACCCTAAAAATCAATTTATGAAATACGACTTATTTCTGAGTGATTTTACCCTCAATAAGAATAGCTCTACTTCTAATTTTACATTTGCTAACTCTAAAATAACTGTTTTGGTACTCCTAACTCTATCAAAGATTACGCTTGATATGTGTATTTAATACAACTGACTCATTCTATAGCTACTCTAAATAAAGCATATTAATGCGTATGGATTATCCCATAAAAACTCTATTTAAAGAGTATTTCTACTGCTGCCTTACCATCTTTTTACGCTATATTACGATAAAATTACATCTAATTTTTTAAATACTTACTCTAAGTAGTAATCTTTGATACCACTTATTTTCAGAATAATGACCCTGCATCGAATAATCTTGATACAGCAACTAATTTTTTACTATCGATACGCTGAATAAAGAAAAATTATACTGCTGTTTTTTTCAACAGATACGCTAAATTGAAGATAGAAAACGTCTAATTGATTTAATTATTACTCTAAATTGGATAAATAATATAGCTGATTCACTTTATTATAACTCTACTTTAATTTTGTTCGTACTGCTGCTTTTATTAATGACTACGCTGAATTAGGAGAAATATCACGGCTTATTTATGTTTAAACTACTCTTAAGTTATTAATTTTTATGCAGCTTATTTTTCAAATGCATACACTTAATCATCAGTATGGTAACAGCTGATTTTTTTAAATATTGCGCTAAATAAATGGACTTTGACATCTATTTTAATAAATACTACTCTTAATAATATTGTTAATACTGCTTTTTAAGTTTGCAATTACGCTATTTAATATTATTAGTACTGCTAAATACAATTATTGTCACCCTGGATAATTAAGTGCAAACAACTGTTTATTTTTATTTTTACTCTTCATAAATTCTATTGAGACTCCTTGTTTAAGGAATAAAAACCCTTGGTAAATGATATTGTTACATCTGTTTTAATCAAGAATTACTCTAGAGAAGCACAATTATTACGACTAATTCGCCAATTGATTACCCTATATGATGAAAAGAATGCATCTTAATTTGTCACAAATTACCCTAAATAAACTAGTTTAAAACAACTTATTTGTTATAGTAATACCCTTAATAGAAGAAGTTTATACGACTAATTATCTTAATATTGACCCTAATTTATTGATATTTAAACAGCTATTTATTAGCGTTGTTACCCTGAGTTTATGGATTTATACAGCTAATTTTCTACATAGTTGCGCTGATTCACCTTTTTGCTACATCTTATTCCAACAATAATTACACTGAATCCATTCATGGTTACTGCTTATTTATGCAATGATTGCCCTAAGTTAAGATTAAATCTACTTCTGAATTATTCACAAATTTCGCTTCATCAGCAATAATATACTCCTATTTTTCATTGCTATTACCCTAAATCTAAATTTCAAAGTTTTAACTCTGTATTTTATTAGAAATACATTTTAACTATTTTAGAAGTTATACTGACTAAAGATATTTTTACAACCCTAAATCGAGTATTTTAAACTATTGCCAGCGTAAGAAGGATGGCTAAAACAATTAGGAAAATGTTCATGTTCATGAGTGAGATGTTCAAGAAGAATAATCCACATGTTTTCTAGTATTATTAATATTAACCATCGATATAGGAAGTGATGGGACTCCAATAATAAAGTTTTTTATAATTAATTAATAAATTAGGCATGATGAATCCTTATTATTCTTTAATAAATGGCACTTCAACCTTCGATTTAATGCCAATTCATGTTATTTAATGCTTTATCAGTTGATTTTTCTAAAATTTTGGCTTGGATAATGTAGTGTTTTGGAACTGTACTTTTAATTTTCTTATTCTTGTCTTCTTAATGATTTTAAGACGTTAATGACGCCCTTTTTTGAGTGCTTTTTCTTCATTTTTAATATTCTTCATATCAGAGGACGTTTGGGCTTATTTACCAAGTTTTATATTCAAAATGAATAAATTATCACAATGGCTGCATTAATTTGAAGAAGGTTTGTTATTTTTACAAAATTAATACTTTTTCTCCACCTGTAAATTTATTGTTCAATAATTTACACATTCTATATTATTAATCAGCCAAAAGGAAAACAAAGGCTGAGCATAGTCATAAACACTCCAAAGATTATCTGTAAAGCTTGTTCTATCTGAATTACATAATTAAATAGTTTGACTGTTCCTTCTACGAAAATGTTTGATAAAATACTTGTGATCAATTATTAAATTACAAAAAAATATTAATAAGCAAAAAAGTCAGCAGTTTACCTTCTAGCTTTACTCATATCATAATTTCATATTTTGGAGGAAGATAGTCAATACATATTTTTGTAATCGTTAAAGTCATGGCGTTGACTATAAATACGAAATAATTATCAGGAAAATGGCCGCAATGCTAAAATTGGTTGTTAAAATCATTGATTTATATATAAAAAATAAAGGAAATTAATTATATACAAATTTTATTGTTATAAAACTAGCAGCTATAATAATCAAAAAAATTGAGATTTAATTATTTTGATATCAATGAAAATAAATGGGAAAACGAATCGTGGACATCAAAGGACAGCATGATCAATTCACAAAACCATGCTAATTCAAACCAAAAGGTAAACATAATTCAAATTATGATTTGATAGTAATATAATCCTAAAATAAATATAAATCAAAGCACTTTTATCGGTATTTATAACTGCAATAACTCAATAATATCCACATAGACTAATTACTGCAAAACCATTATTCTCAGAATATCTATCAGTATAACAATCTGTTTTATATGACCTCCTACCGTTCTAGAGCCTTTCCGAACAAAATACAAATAATTTAGCAAATTACATGTAAAATAAAGAACCAAATTCTATGAAGCAAAATACAAATATTTGTCAATATTGTCATGAATCTTTTAAGGATCAAGACATCATTCTTCATTCCCATATAAATTATATTCTTTTTTAAAGAATTTGGTTTTTGCTAATTTTATATATTTTTTCCTTCGAAGTCTTTTTGTCAAGTCGTTATCATTCCACGAGTCTCCTAAAAGGTTAGAGTATGACTGCATTGATAATTTTAAATCGGTTAATGGAAAAAGCGAAGCGCCGCATAATAATCATATTTATTGATTATAATCATTAATTTCTAATCAAATGGGAGATATTATTTGTTCTGCTTGTTAATTACCGTGTTGGGATATCAGTGAAGTTGTTGACAAGCATGAAATGATCATTATCACTGAAATCATTTCCAAAGATAAAATATTTTCAGGTCAATCAAGTCCAACCTTTAAACTCAGTGCCGTTTCAACTCCAACCTCATATACTACAAAAGAGGTGTTTTTGATTGATTAATCCTTCTCTATTCATAACAGCAACCGCTCGTGCTCTGAATAACAAAAGAGTTATCTGTCCATGGGCAATTGCCTCTATCAGAAAGAAAATTTGCAAGCAGCCATCAACAATTATATGATGGCCCTGCATAAAATAGACAGAAATGACATTCGCATGGCTGATATCCACTTTATAATCAGTCAGTGCTACTTTCAAATGGGGCAGCTCGATACTGCAATGAAGCATTGCAAGTTATCATAGGCCAAATATAGCTTGCTGATGGGTAAAAACAGTGTTGGAGTAGCCATGGCTTGCCTCCTAATTGGACATATTAACAATTAACTCAGTGATTTTGTTCTGGCTCAACATTATTACTAGAAGGCTTATAAAATATATCTTGACTCATCTTGCTCTAATTATAAAAGTTTACTGGAAGTGCAATTTAATCTTGCAGCCCTACATCTCAATATAGGAAACTAAAGCAATGCCTTAGAAATATATGAATAAATTGAAGACCTCCTTTAAAAAGACAAAACTCTTTCACATGATACATTAATGTTGGAGTTAAATCGGTGTTTAGGAATCACCTGTTTCAAGTTAAAGTTGTACGAGCGAAGTGTACAATATTTTAGAAGAGCTTTTGATATTTCTTTTTGTCTTCCATTAGTAAAGAGAGAAGAAGTTAATAAGTTGATAGTATCATTCAGCATGATAAAAGATTAAATACTTTCAGTGCCTGTCTTGAGGCAAACTTAACTTATTTCCTTGGCTCTAAAACGCTTTTCAGAGTTAAATCACTTTTTAATGTGATTTTTTTGATATTTAATAAGCAATATAATTATTTGCAATAGGTAATTTAATTATAGAAGAAATAAATTTGAAGTAAAATGCTTACGATTATTATGAATACATTTTTTATTTTATTAAAGTTATGCTTCCTCATAATGTAAGAATGAATAATTCAAATTATTTTTTTGATAATCGATGCAAACAATCATTGATTAAGGAATTGCTTTGTCTTTATCATAATTAATTTTAGTATTCTTGTCATTCGTTTTAGTTCAAGGACTCATATGCTTTGGATATTATATTAAATCAAGCAATAACATCTAATTAAGCGACACAATAATGGATTGAGCTTTTTAAATTAATCTTACCTGCATTAAATAATAAAACAGTTAACGATTTTTATCATAAAAACCATCTATTTCACCACATCTTTAACATCTCATAAAATTCTTTTGATAAATTTAAGTTGTGAATTTTTTTTAAAAAAATAAAGATTTCATACTCAAATAGCCTGCTAATTATTTTTCCTTGCATTTATCTTCAATTTTTTAAGAATATTTATTTTTTATTTTTTTAAATTATTATATACCTCGTGAAATTCGTTAAAAAGCATAAATTTAGTGATTATTTGATTCTGTATCTATAGGATGCCACAATTTAAAATTATTCGAATTCTTTTGGAGCTTTAACTTTATCAAAGTAATTAGTAATGATAGGCATATTGCATATTGAAAAGAACCTTTTTAAAAAGCATATTGTTAAATTATTTGTTTGCATTAAATAGAAAATGTCGAGAGAACCTATTAATTGATATACTTTTATGAATGTATTGTAAAATCGCATCAGATATCACTCTTTTAAAGGGCAATTTTGCCTAAAATTTGCTCTATCCTTTTTGATTCTATTCCAAATATTTTTAAATTTGTAAAACAATTTTTCTCAATATAAACCGACTACAAATCTAATCAGCTTAAATACTAACTATTTAACTTTGAAGGCATGATATATCTTTCATTTTAGAATTATAATTGATATCTTTTCAGATGCTCTATCTCTTTCTATCAAATCATTACTCAAATAGCTATTGAGGCTGTGATGCTTCTTTCGCCCAACTTACATTAGTCCTGCTAAACCTCCTCTATGCAGTCCTTTGATTAATCAGATAATTTAAGCATTCTTTATTCTAAAAATTAATTTCGGTTTGTCGGGTATCAGAAAAAAGTTATTTTATCTAATTTTCTAAAATTTTACTAATGAATTTGCCAGTTATTGCTTATAATTTAGTATGAATCCAAATGTCAAATTTTTTCTTTTAAAAAAATATTGCGAGGTCCTTTTGATTTCATATCGAATTCTTATAGCTTAGGTTTAATCAGTGTTATGAACAATTTTATTCCAGCCTTTATTTATGGCAGCTATCAAAGTAACCGTTAAAAATACATTTATTGAATGTTCCCTATATTTTATATATTCCAAATTTGGTGGCAAGCCTCAGTAATAAGACTGATAGCTGATTTATTTGCCATTTTTGCACAAAAAATAGTCCCTTCACCGGTAGTTACTTTTATAACATGTGCTATAAAGTTATATCTAGCAAATGAAGTAACCATACTGGCATTATGACTCCCACTCCTATTTTTTATTATGATCAGCATCTCGCCAAAGTCTTAGACTTAACAATTATTTATTTATAAAGTCCTGTTATTTGAGATTTTATTTGACTCTATTGAACTATTAAATTCTGCCAAAGATTATTCCTCTTCAAGTTCATAGAGACGATATATTTATTTCAACTTTCCTTTCTAAAGTCAGCTTTTACGAATTTTTATTTTATTATTGAATATCCTTTAACGTCTCGTACAGAACAATTTGAAAAGACCTATTTTATGCTTATTCACTTTATCCAATAACGAAAAAACAATACAAATTTATAAGTAATATCAAAGATTTTTCCCCTTTTAATTTGGCGTTAATTTTGGCTTCTCCATCAGAAAGATAAATATCTTTGGCTTAGATCTGACTTATAGTTTTTGGATAATATGAATTTGTTTTAGATCGTTTAAATGTTCTCTCTTTATCTATTGTAGTTGTTTTTAGTCAAACAAAAATATATCATGCATCAAAATGTTTGAGATGAGCCAACATTTTCTTTTATTTTATGGAACATCATTTACATAAATTAATCAGCCTTTCTGATTATATTACTTCCGCTGTTAAAGAAGAATTGTGTAGTTCTTGTTTACTATTTTCCCCAAGATTAATGACCTCTATTTCCGTAATTAACTTATTGCAAATAATTCTTCTGCATTGGTTTAGATAAATTATGATTTGATAGTCTTGCAAAATTAGCAATGACTAAAAATGCTGTCGAGTTTAGGTAGTTACTATTTATGTATTAATTTTATCATATTGAAATCTACTCTCGCCTTTGGATAATTGCCAGAACTATTATCGGCATAGCCGATATGTGAGTTATTTTGAGAATTTTTATTTATTTGTCAAAGTCCAAATAAACTGCTGCTGCAACTATTTAATATGTTTTATATTATAAATAAAATAAATAAAAAGATAAAAAAGATGATAATGGGCGATTTTTTCTTTGATAAAACACCCAGTACCATCTAACTTCAATAAGGCTCATTTCACAAGATTTATCTATCATTAGGCATAGTTTTTTACAATTATCCATCGGGATCTCCTAATCAGATATCAAAATTTCAGTCTGGTTGCTGCCTCACTAAAAATAAGAGTATTTCTGCAGAAATAGCATCTTTTACACAGATTTCTACAGGAACTGAGTTTTATCAAAATTACTTGTCTAGATCTTGATGCATATGAAACAAATAATATCACCACAATAAGGCACTCTAAGTTGAACAGCTTTGGGCAGATGGGGAAATAAATCACCTTTACCTTCATTTTCAACATTTTAATGTATCATAAAATTTTTAAGTTATTTTTGCTGACTTAGCCATTCCAACATTACTAATTATTCAATAATTTATCTCTTGTTTATGACAAAAATTAATGTATCATCTAAAGTATTTTTTAATATTATTTTGGGTAGATTATTATCTGTTGAAATAGAATTTAGACAAAGCTCCATTGCTATAAGATAATACCCTATGTTAGAGTATATCAGTAAAGATGAAAACTTAAATTCTAAATTTATAATCGCCTTTTTTAACTTATAAGTAACATCTTCGAAGCCTATTTTTATCTTGTAGAAATTATAACCGAATATAACTGAGGTTAGGAATCATCATTATTTTCATATATATAAAAGTCATTGATACTAATAGAAAGGATCTTAAACATCAGTTTAACCTCAGAAATAAAGTAAAACAGCTTTTAAAGTATCATTAACCTCCTTATAGGTGAATGAAACATAGAATTTATTAAAATATTAGAAAATAATCTCCTGCATTATCAATACTCTTCTCCATCGATCATTTGTGAAAAAGCAAAAATATTGTGGTTCTAGAGATTGAAATAAATATTTAATATCTAAAAATATACCATGAATTCGAAGGAGTTTAACCATTATCCGCGAGTGATTATAAAGTAAAAACTGACATTTTCCTTGTTTTTTTCATTGAGGTCGTCGTTTTTTATTCTCATTTGCCATCATAATAGACATTATTGTTCAATTTTTGCCCTGTTTTCACTAAAAAATGAGTAATTGGCATACCGATATGCATGCCAAAATCTATCAGTTATCCCAGTTCTATTACTTTGATGGTCGAGGCTAAGCCAACGGATTAATGATTCGGAATACATTAAGCTAATCGGATAATTGAAAGGAGGCTTATCGCATCAATATCATGATTCTTATTATTTGAATGATTTAGAAAGCATTCTGATAGTTTGAATAGAACCTATTGTTAGCAACATGATATAAATTCTAAAGCTGATGCTCGTCGCATGTTAGACCACGTAGCAAACAATTTGATTGTAACAGCGCTGAAGGTAATAATCGACTGATGGCGAAATCATAAATTTTAAAGAAATAAACGTCGTCAGCTAATTAATAAATTTAATGTAATGAATAGAGAAAATTCTGGATGTTTAAAGCTTAACTGGGTTATGAATAGGAAAATTCAACGAGATTCATTGATTTTCTAAGAAATTAAAAAATTTAGGTTAATAAAATAAAAAAGAAATTGCTAATTATTAGCGGAAATGGCAAAAGGAAAAAAAAAAATTATAATTTTTGCTATTGGAAAGAAAAGATAGATTATAATATATAAATAAATGTACAAATATAAGAAAACACTTGATCCCAATATTTAAGAATATTAAACACTTAAACCTAAATTAGCACAAATTGCCCGCTCTGTTTTATTCACTCAAAAAAACAACTATGAAAAAATGAAAAAACCGATGATTTTTTAACATTTCTTCATTTTAGAAATAAATTAATTGAGTGGCATCTTCAATAATATGGAAGACTCGTAAATACAAAGCAATTCAGCGATGGAAGGCCGAAAACTAGTAAAAAAGTAAATAGTTCCGAAATTGATTTAATTTGAGATCCAATCATTAAATTATATTAATTTTCTGAGCTGTTATCGTTAAATATAATTCATTTTACTCATAATGCTTGT
>Ga0302186_10002079_pt1 | contig 15778 bp, 23 predicted proteins | sample II_Bog_E1_2_FD_198782 | JGI IMG/M metagenome (GOLD analysis project Ga0302186, IMG submission 198782) | Peat permafrost microbial communities from Stordalen Mire near Abisko, Sweden - II_Bog_E1_1 | ecosystem: Environmental > Terrestrial > Soil > Wetlands > Peat | place: Sweden: Abisko... | reverse complement strand
TTGAAGAAATTTTGAAAATTATAATTAATAAATTAGATTTTTATTGTATTTAGATTTTTATTGTATTTAGATTTGAATTGTATTTAGATTTCGATTGTATTTAGATTTGAATTGTATATTTTTTATGTCTAAGTAAAAAATAGATTCTATTTTACACTATTAATAATTAATTATTAAAAGCACGCTTTTTAATCTCTTCTTTTTGTATTTATTCATCTTCTTGAAACTCATCACTTGGGCTTTTCTTTTCTCTTGCAAAACTGAAATTTTTAAGCTTATTAATCTTTATTTTGTCTTCTTCATAATCAAAGTCTCTGAAAATTGGCTTTTTTTTTATATTAATATCAATCCCTCTTCAATTAATTTTTTTTTTACTCTTTTAGGAACAGGAATGTCATCAAGACTTTCATCATCCTTTTCAACAAAAGGTGGATCATATTCTTTTCTGATCATTTTTAACCAATCAATTCCTTCAAAAAAAGGATGTTCTTTTAATTCCTTTTTGCTTTTCACTCCGATCCTGGAGTTTGGATCTTTCTGCAGCAATCTCTAAAAAAAAAACAAATCAAAAAATAATTCGAAAAAAAATTACCCTGATCAAATTTTCTGCGTTTTTGCTGACGCAAGCAGGAAATTGAAGATTTCCTTCTTGAATATTTTTATATAATGTTGGAATATGTTCATCATAATAAGGAGGTGATCCAACTAACATTTCATATAAAACAGTTCCAATTCCATAAATATCTGCTGGTTTTCCCGATCCTGAATGAAAAAAATTATTAGGAAATATATTAATAATTTTCATACCTTTATGTTTAATGACTTCTGGTGCAAGATATGCAGGTGACCCACAGAAAGAACTTGCAGTTTGCCCATCATCGACACCTTCTTTAGCCAATCCAAAATCTGCTAATTTAATATGTCCATCATCACCTTTAAAAATCATAAATTATCATTGTATATGTATAGATACTGATTAAGATATTTTCAGGCTTCAAATCTCGGTAAATGACGTTCAATTTATGTAGGTGTTCAATCGCTAAAATAAGCTCAGCAATATAAAATTTCGAAATCTCTTCATCAAAAGTTATTTTTTGAGCCAGGTGATAGGAAAGATCTCCTCCAGGGCAATAATCCATGCAAAAGTATAAGTTTTCTTTTGTCTAAATTCATTTTTAGATTGAAAAATGTTTTTTCATGATTTACTTGAAAGGCATAATGGAGACCAAGAACAAAAGGATGATTGCTCATTTTCAAAACATTTGCCTCCGAAATGGCATATCTCAATTGTTTTTTCATTATCAATGTTCTTTTTTTTAAAGCTTTCATGGCAAAAATTTTACCATCATCCTTTTTTCTCACCTAAAAATAAAAAAATTGATCAATGATTTTCTAATTTCCATTTAGTTTAATTACCATAAAAACTTGACCAAATGAGCCTTTTCCAATTAATCTAATAATATCAAATGATTCAAAACGTACATGATTAGACAAATCATCTTTAAAATCGACCTTCACATGACCGCAATCGCAAGTCACGACTTTTGATTTACCACTTTTATCTTTATCATTTTCATGCTTGTCTTTTTCTTTATCTTTATCTTTATCTTTTTCCTTTTCTTTTTCTTTTTCATTTTCTTTTTCCTTGTCTTTTTCTTTTTCGTTTTGAGGCTCAATTGATAGTCTAAATAATTTTTCACCATTTTCAGTTTCACTGACATCTTTAGTGGTATCTGACAAATTTCTTTCTGAAAGCACAGGAGAATGGTTGTCACTAGGAGATTCATTAAGCGCAGGAGGTATCAATTGATTAGAATGAGCTATCTCTTTGGGGAAAGCATCTTTTTTCATCGCCAAGTATTTTTTTTTTTCATCTCTGATTTCATGAGTTTTGGTTTTTATCTTCATTTCATAAGATGATATATTCGTAATGATATCTAGATTGTGTTTTTTTCTATAAATATAAATAATTATAAATTATATTATAAAAGTGTTTAAAATACTCTTTGATTTGTTGGTCAATTTGTTTTGCATAATCTTGAGCTGTTTTGATGCTATCTATCCATTCAAGGGCTGTGTTTTCATGTTGACAAGCAAACGTGGTTTTAGCACCATATATCACATCAAAATAAATCAAATCGTTTTTCATGTACCAAGATCTTTCCCGGAGTCCTACTGATCTAATATCTTGCAATGGGACTACTTCACTAAAAATAATTCGTTTATTATATTTTCATTTGTTTTTAATGTTCAAATACATTGGTTTTAATGGATAATGCTCTCTTCTTTTAAATCTGATAAAGGTTCCTTCATAAGGATCAACGACAATAAATCTTTCTTGAATATTGAATAAAAGTCCCCCTGTTTTATACAGCCATCCTAAAACAATTGAAGGTCTTTTGATATCACTACCACCATCATCCTATCGAAAAATAAAAAATAGTGATAAAAAAAAACAAATATTTGTGTACACTGCTTTTTGGACTTAGTTTTGGACTAAAGTTGCTGACATTGTCAAGACTCGAACCCTCGAAATACAGAATCTTATTATCATTGGTGATATTGTCTATTAATTTTTTGGTTTCTTCCTTCTCGCAAAGATCTATTGGCAATCTATCATTTTCGTCTTTGATTCTTTAATAAATCACAATTTTTTCTCAGAAAAATAAAAATAATTACGATGGATCTGCGTGATATTTTAGCAAAACAGGAATATATTTTTGCTTGTCTTGTTTACAAGCTATATGAAGGGCAGTTCCTTTCGCTGTAACATCATTAATCTGAATTCCAGGAGCTTCCAAAAGCATTTTCATTCCTAAAACAAAATTTAAAATTTTTGTCTTTTTTTCCTAAATTTACCATTGAGATTGCTTTTATAAACTGATAGTTGCAATGGAGTCCAATCTTCTTTGGTTCTTTTGTTAACATCTGCTCCCCTAAATCTTTTTATTAAATTAAAAATTTATTTTAGAGTACTTTTGAATGTAATATTTCACTAATTCATTTTGAGAATAAAAAATTGAAAAATGAAAGGCATTCCAGCCACCATCATAGAGTTCATTCATAAAAAATCTTTTTTTATTCAAAATTTCTTCTTTATATTCATTGGAAATCTCTTCTGATGGCAAATTTGTAAATATTTTTTCAATTTCATCGACTTTTGTTCCAACTTTTGTGGCCTTTTTTTTAAAACAAAAATTCAAAGAAAATTTTGTTATATTGGAATACTTTTAGCAACAGATCAAGCTCATTTTTAAGGAAAAGTTTCACATCAAATATTTTGTTTGATTTCATATCATTATTATTGAATTCGTCTTCGCTCGAAGTTCGTGAAGAGTTGGAAAAAGTATTGACTCCATCCATAATGGAATTTTCAAAATCCTTTCTTTTATCATGAGATTCATTATCTTCATCACTGAGGCTTTCTTTGATTGAAGAAAGATGAAGGCCAAGTTTTCCAAGGTAATTATTATTGACTTTTTTTTCCCATGCCTTATTCTGAAAATTTGTTTCGAATTTTTTGAAAAAGAAAATTCAAAAAGAACTTGTTCTTCAAAGGAAATATCAACTCTTTCCACAATAAATATGGTTCTTTCTGGGGGTTGATAAAATTCGAGTGGGAAATCATTAGCAAGTCTGATCTTTAATTTTTTTTTTTATAATAAGAAATTTTTTTAAGAAGTTACTGTGAACCCATCACGATCGAATTTTATCAACATATTGTCAATTGGAATTGAAAGTCGATTGGAGATTCTAGTTTTTAACTCATGAAGAGTGATACTCGGGCTAACATCAAAGCCTTGGGTTGAATAGTTTCCCCAAAGTTGAACATTTCTAACTATTATTCTCATCTTTTTAAATTGCAAAACAAAAAATTTATATAGTTTTTTTTTTAAAGATTTAGTTTTCTTATTATTTTTCGGAATATTTCTATTTTTTGACTCCTAAAATATTTCAAATTAAATTCTTTTATTTAAAAGTCTTTTGAATATTTTAATTTTTTTTTTTTTTACGTAATAATTTTTTAATTTAATTTAAATAGTACTTATAAAATTTTAATAAAACTGAAATTTAAAATTTTATTTACTTCTTTTCTTTTTTTTTAATTTTTAATTTTTAATTTTTAATTTTTAATTTTTTTTTCGTAATTTTCGAATTTTTCTCTCTATTTTTTTTTTATCTTTCTCCAATCCAACTATTCCTTTTTCTCTTCTTGAAACTCTTCGACAAGTTTATCCAAATCATCCTGGTTTTCCTTTTCCTTATTCTTAAGCTCTTCGGCAAGTTTATCCAAATTATCGTCTTCCTTTATGAGGTTCTCGATGTAATCTTCTCCAATTGGATCCTCTTTGCTCATCAAATTTTCTCCTTCAGTGGGACTCTTCAATTCTTCTCTAATATGATCATCTTTGCTGATCAAATTTTGTCCTTCAGAAGGACTCCTTATTTCTGACCTTTGAATATTTAATATATCAGTTTTTAACTCCTGAATTTTAATCGTATTAAATGGAGAATTTCCCAAAGATTCATTATCTAAAGTGCGTGTTGGTGATTTTCTTGAATTTTTTTTGCCTTTTGATTTGAATCTGTTGCTTTTTGGACTATAATTCTTAGAATATCCTCCTGTTTCTAAATCGTTTTCATCATCCATTTGTATTAATTTTCTATCCTCAGGAGATAAAGCCATGATCTTTTGCAAGATTTCCTCCTTGGATTTAATCCTTTCTAACATTTTAAAAATGTTTTCAAACAATTTCCTCTTTTTGAAATAATCCATCTTTCTCTCTTGAACAATCAAATTCGTTAAGTTCGCACTTTCTTTGAAATGGTCATATTCCTGAGCTATGTTATTGTTATTATAAACGTTAAACTTGCTTTTTGTTGAGAGTTTGGCCGGCTTAGCATAGCCTTTAAAATATTTATTCAAATTCCACAAGTCATGCCAAAACAAAATCCACCAACATTGAGGCATAGACTTTGACATTTGGCCCAAGAAGTCATATAAAGAATTTATCTGTTGGTTTCTTTCCATATCTTCTCCAATTTTCTTTATATCAATATTTTTTTCTCTCAAAAATAATTCTTTCAGATCATTTTTTGACAAAGACATATCGTTATAAATTTTGAAAGTGAATTCATAACTCAAAACATTTGCCTTATCTTCGAAATAGACAAATTTAAAATTTTCTCGATAAATGGATAATTTTTCTTTATATTTTGGCAAATTTTCGTTTATCAATTGAGAATTTTTTTCAAAAAATTGGTCCAGAAGCGGCGTCGTATTAAAAGGAAATAGAATACCTAAAAAGAAATTATATAAACCAAATTTATTAAAAATTATTACCAAATTCAGAGCCTGGGATAGTTTTTTTTTGGCTGTGCCGATTTCCGCTCGAATCTAGAGTGTATGCTTTTTTATAAACAAGATGACATCGAAAACCTGGGCCAATGTTGAAAGAATTCGGTCCATAAATTGGATGAGAGTCGATATCTCTGTTTATAATTAAAGTTCCTTCTTCGAAATTAAATTTTAGGAGTTCAAATTGCCGTTTTTTAACATTTAGCACTCTTTTTTCTTCTACGCTATGCCAGTGGCAATTTTGACCTTCTAAACATCTGATTTTTTTTCTAACTTCTTTTATTTTTTTGGCTTCCTCAGTTACATTTTCTTGGATGAGCTTATGCATATCATCTTGTTCTAAAAAATTAATGATCTTAAAGTCCGAACTATTTGATCCATCTAAAACTAAAAGTATTGTGAAAGGAAAAGGGATCACAGTCATTTGATGAAATTTTCCTTCAGAAAACACATCTGGACCAATAAATGAGACGATTTTTTCAATTAATTCAGCTTTGTTCGTCCTCATTACCAATGCTCTCTGATAATCTTCACTGTCGAGGAAATTCAAAAGATGAGAGTTCTCAACAAATCTTTCATGCAAAGTATGCATTGATTTTTTCTTATTAATACCATCGTCAATTTTTTTTGGACGGAAAACAGGAGGGCAATCAGGTAAATATAATATATCATACGAGGAGGTAGTTAATAAATCTGTTGCTTCGAAATTGGAGCTTTTTTTTGTAAAACAACCACAACATTTAGTTTTTTTGTTTTTCTTGGTTGCATATTCTTCAAAAAACTGATCCCACCATGGTTGCCAAAAAATCAGTTGTTTCTCTCTATCCAAATCCAAAGAGGCATCATTGAACATCACATAGTTTTCAATGACATCAGACGCTTTGTCATCAATGTTTCTCATAGTAATTGGAGTCATGTCCAATTTTTTTGTGAGCTTCTTGTAAACATTTGCAGTTCCCGAATTCCCTTGAATTTTGGATTCGCTTGTAAAAATCCAAATGAGACCCAAGAAGAAATTGCAAATCCAGAAATTGACAGCCAAACCCACTCCCAATTGATTGGTTTCACCGGTATTAGTCGTTGGCCATGTGATATTGATGTTGATGAAGTATAAAATAGCATTCATAACGCATCCAAAAGCCATTCGCCTGTTGCTCGACAAATTCAAATAAGGACGTGAAAAATAGTAAAATGAAAATTTGAAGACCTCCAAAACCAATAAAATCAGGTTAGCATTCATGATTGCTGCGCTTCCAACGACTACTTTCTTATCAGGGTTCAGATCGCACTCTTGATTTTGCAAACTAACTCCAACCATGAGAAATATGCTGAAAATCTTTACGAATATGATTACTATTTCATAATAGGCCAATTTATAGGAATATTCTTCAAATAAGGTTTTGTAAGGTGTCTGAACGGTTTCCAAGTCTAAAGCATATTTTTGGTTATTGTAAGATTTGCCTTTGATCACGGGTCTGTCTCTTTTGATTCTCTTAAACAAAATATATAAAATAACTCCGTCCAGAAGGAGAACAATTAGCACGCCTATGAATTGAATGAAGCCATTGGGTTTCTGACCGCATTGAGCCGAATTGCTGTCGGCACTTTTCGTGAAAAATAAGAAGCTCAGGACTGCATTATTCACCGACTGCAATTCAGTGGTATAAATCAGCAAAGAAAATGCAATGAGTCTTCTCTTTCCTTTTGAGATGGAATTCCAAGATGGGCTTTCTACCAAAAGTTTCATTCGGGGTTCAATGATATAGCCAACGATGATTAATATTATTGCCACGATGACAACTAATACAATGATTAAAACTGCAATAGATTCATAAATGCTTGCAGGAATATTCAGAGATATTATATCAGGAATAATGCTCAAAGCAATCTTTACTTCCCTCTCCATATAATCCACCATTGAATATAGTGCGACATAGGCAAATTGCCATATATCTCGAAGAACCTTAAATTCTCGAATGACTGATTTGAAGGTGTCCATTATTTTTGAAAATGTCTAAAGGTAAATTCAAATTATGTTTTTTTTTTTTTTAAAAATTTTTGCCGTTGTAAATTGTACAATTTTTATTACTACATATTTCTATAGAATTTTTTTTTATAATTTTTTGATTTCGCTTATTTTTGTGAGTTTTCGTCTTACTTTGATATTCAAAAAAAAAAAATTATGACGAGTACCAAAAAAACGTATGAAAAAAATTAAAATTTTGAATTTAATTAAAGCTTATAAACGTCTTCCAACTGAAAACACAAAAATAGTTTTTAATATTATTTAAATCGAAAATTCCTCATTTCAAGTTCTGAAAAACCAATGAGCTTGCCCAAGTATTCTTCTTACAAATCAGAAAGAAAAAGTGTACGTTTATTTTTTTCTTTTTGGAGATTTTCATTTGTATAAAATTATTTATAATTTAGTCAAGTAGAACTCCAAAGGTTAAAAAATCAGGAAATGCCCCTGTTAACTTCAACAATATGGCTTGCATCCCAGTGACTAATTTTATTTTATTACAAAATGTTTAGGTTTTAAAAAATTTTTAGCTGTCAAAAACTCTTGAAAATTTCCCCCAATTTTTCGATGAAACTAAAATTTCAATAGTCCAAAAATGCGTAAATAAAATAGATTTATTGCCCAAAGAATATCAGCAAATCCCAACTCTTTACTTAAGCAATAATAATTTAACTTCACTAGAAGGAATAGAACAATTTTCCAATTTAAAGACATTAACATTGGTGAACAATGATGTAAAAATTATTTCAAAAAAAAGAAATATTTCAATACAAACTTAAATTTTCGAATAAGATTGACGATCTCCCAAATTTATTGACATATTTGAACCTTTTACCGAATTTGGAAGTCCTGGCTTTGAATGGAAATCCAGTGTGTAGGCAGCATAATTATAAAAATATTTTGCTTTCGAATTTACCGAAATTGAAATTATTTGATGGTAAAATGGTGACTCCAGAGGAAAGAAACGAAGCTGAGGTTCGCTTAAGAAAAGAAAAAGGGTTATTGGATTTGATGCTATCAAATTATTGTGAGCTGATAAAATTAAACTCGGTGAATTTTTTCCTTTTTTTTTAAAAATTATGTAATTTTTGTAGTTTAATAAAAAGATGGACATGCATAAAACCTTGCTTTTGGGGAATCTGAAGTTTTTGCCCGAATTTGAAACCATAAATTTGGAAAAGTTCATTGAAATTTATAATTATGAAGAATACCTCGATAAAAATACCAAAGACGATTTGAAGTTGAATTTGATCAAAGACATTAACACCTTGAACAAAGAGTTGAATCCAAACAAGTTTTTAAAACATTGTGTTTTTTTTTAATTTTTTAAAATTAATGAAAGTGAAATTGAAAATATCGATTTGGCTTATTCAGAGCTTATTTTGAGACAACAACAAAAGTTGGCTGAGCTCAAGACCAAAATTAGACAAAAAATTGAATCTTTTTACGAATTGATTGAAAAACGAAGAATAAACTATTTCGAAAGCGTAAAAAAAAAAAAAAAAAAAAAAAAAAATAGTTAATTATATTTTTTTATTTCAAAAAACTGAAAAGAAATGAATTAGTCAGATCAGAAGCGATTAAATCAGAAAGAACCAATCGGTCACAAGGAACAAAGAAGTTCATTTATTTTTGAAAACAATATTTTATGGTTTTAAAGAAAAAACAATGTTGGCTCAAAATCAAATTCAAAGAAAACAACTTCACATTTAATAAAACACAAGCCACAATTTAAAGAAAAGATAGATGAAGACAAAGACCTTTTTCAAAAATTGAATCAGACTTTGGACCTAAACAAGCCTTTTTTTTCCAGAGATTGTTTCAGCATTTATTCGACTCCGGAAAACAAAGATAGGGAACAATTTAAATTTAATTCCGTTCAAAGAACCCAGATGAACCCTATAAACAGATACAATTTAAATAAGAGTGAAAACAAAAGCGTTTCCCCTTATAAGGAAATACCACAACCTTCGACTTATGTATTTTATTTTTAAATTATTGAATGATTCTAAGAGTTCTATTCCATTTAGGAATCAAGACCCATTTCTAAAGTAACACCTCATAAGGAAGAATGTTGTAGAAGATGGCACAAAAACCCCACTGGAGAATCTAAGATTGTGAGAAAACTTAGTCCAGATCAAGACAAAGAAAGAGAAAAAAAAGAAACGGAAATGATTCTACAAAATATGAACAGAATCTTAGATGAGAAAAATGAAAAACTGAAATTAATGGAAGAGAAAAACAATGAACTTAACAAAAAACTCATGGAATTTGAAGTTTTTAACTTTCTAAAATCCAAACATATTTTAATTTATGTTTAGAAACAAAATCGAGAAAATGTTCTGATTGCCAAAAGTGAAATCAATAATCTGACGGACAATTTGGAGCAAAGTGTTGAAAGACAGACGAATCTAGATAAAGAATTATTGAAAACGAAAAATGAAATGAATGAACTTTTAATGAAGACTTTTAAACTTGAAAAAGAAAGCAAAGATTTCTGCCATTCCAAACAAAAAGTCTTTATTTTTTTTTGTCAATAATTAATTTTTTTAAAGGCTGAAGAATATGGTAAGGTGTTAGAAAATTATGCTAAAGAACAAAACAACCTTGAAATAGCACAAAAATATAATGAAAAAAGATTATGTCGTCAATTTCTGCATAAATTATCGAATGCTGTTGAAGTTTCTTCGGTATTTTTTGTCTCTTTATAATGAATAATATTTTGTTATGAAGAAAGTGAAAAATTTTAAATCAAAACACGAGAATCGAAGGATATTCAATAAAATTTATCATAGCTTCTTCTATTGGAGAAAATTAGCTTTTGTCAGAAAAATAACTGAGAACAGGCAACAAAACAAAGGCCTAATCCAAATGAAACGGGCATTTTCAACTTGGAAAAAGAATTTGACCTTTTTGAAAAAATATAGAAATTTTCAAAGGAAAAAAATGGAAATTAAAAAGTTCCTTTCTTTCCATTTTTTGAAAAAATATGCTGGTTTGCGCTACTCCAAAAAAAATGCTCAGGTATAAAAAATCTAAAAAAAATAATCAATAAAATTAAATATTTAAATAAAAAGAAAAGACTAGGCATTTATTTTCAAAAGGCGCTTTTGAAAAAATGCTTCATTGGATTGAAAAAAAATACAAAAAACAATAAATTGGACCTCATCGAAGAGAAAAATCTCACAAAGAAAGCCCTTCAATTCCGCAAGGTTCAGGTCTTTAGATCATGTTTTAAATTCTGGAAATTCTGGATCTTCGGAGTCCTCAAGCTCAATCAATTAAATCAGAAAAACGCATTTATTTTCATGAAGAAAAAGTTACAAAAAACCATGCTGTCTTTTCTGAGAAATAATTTGGAGGTTATTTGAAATGATAATTTGTTATCTATATTAAAATTAATAAAAGATTTCGAGATTTGATAAATTAAAGGGAGAAAAACTATGGAAGAAAAGAATGTTCAGAATTCAATTGAAGATGTTTATTTTATGGAAAAATGATTTCCCGAGAAGAATGGCAATTGAAAGAAAACAGAAATATTTGCAAAATTGTTTCTTTCTCAAAAAGAATCTCAATACTTGGAGGAAAAGACTTGAACAGAAGAGGAATGAACAGAAAAATATCATAAAATCGGAGATAATCTACAAAATTATCCTAACGAAACGTTTCTTCCAAAAATTGCACCATTTCAAAGAATACAATCAAAGAATTCGGCTTTTTTACAAAGCCATCTCGCAGAAATCGAAAGAAAGTTTACTCAAGAGTTCTCTTAAAAATTGGTCGCTTTCATTCAAAGCTATCAGAAATAAAAAAATGCTAGAAAGGGAAAAGAATTTGGGCGCTATTCATGAGGTTTTTATAGCTTTAAAGTCAAATTACGTGACTAAAAAAACGAGGAAACTTCATATGTTAGCATTGGAGAAATATTTGAATCAAAAGACAAGAGCGAAATTTCTAAAATGCATTGAAATGTGGAGCTTTGCTACAAAGAAGAAGAAAAGAAGTCAGAATGTTGGAAAAAAATTTGTTTTTATAAATAAAACAATTTGTAGGTTCTCCAAAATTACGTCATTCGAAAAAATATTCGGATGTGCAGACATTTCTTTTACGAATTATTAAAAAATAGTTCCAAAGAACTCAGATGCAATTTAGCAAAAACAGTTGCCAAATCTTCATTGATAGAGGCTAATTATAAGGAAAATTTGGACTACATAAATATGATTGATGAGCAAAAAATCGAGTTTAGTGAAAAAATTAATGCCCTATCGAAGGAAATGGAGGATTATAAAGAAGAATTGAATGAAAAAAGTCAAGAAAATGTAAACATAATAAAAAAATTAAAGTCTTATGAACTAAAATAATAAAAAAAGAACATATTGAAAAAGAAGATTTTAGCTTTTGAAAAAGAAGAAGAAATTTGGAAATCGAAAGAAGAATCTTTGTTGAAAAATATCGAAAAGAAAGAAGCTGAAAAGTTTGGATCGGTTAGTGAATATGAAGTTGCTTTGGAAGAAAAAAACCGAAAAATCGAAGGTCTTTTAAGCGAAATCAAAAGACTTGAAAAAAGCATTAAAATCATAAATGATGAAACTTCCTGTACTACATATATATTTGAGTTTTAAAGATAATTTTTGTTTTTGAAAAGTCAAGCAAACGAGTTTTGTGGGAAGCGAAAGAAAATTATTGGAGAAATGCAATGTTGCCGATAAAATGATTCAAGACACTGAAAAAAAACTCAAAAACTCGATAAAAATGGCAACAGAATTCAAAAATAAGATCGAAACTCAAAAATCTGAGGTATTTATTTTTCAAATTATATAAATTTGACAAATAAACTTGAAAGATGATTGAAATGAACAAAAATTATACATATTTTCAAGAGGAAAATTACAATTTAAAAGTGAAATTGCAAGAAAGTTTGGATATAGTAGATGAGGCGAATCATTTTTTTGCATCAAAAATAGAGGAATATGAAAAAATTGTAATTTATATAATTTTAAAATTCATAAATTATTTTCCTTTGTTAAATATAGATCTTTTTGCTGAAAGACGAAAATGCGTTTTATAAAGATAACCAAGAAAGACTCACAAGACAAATAAAAGATTTGAAAATGGATTTAAGAAAATATGAGCTCGAAGTTGATAGTCTTGCTGATCAAAAACACCAAGAAGCACATAATTTTATTACAAGTCTTCCAAATAGGTCAATGGAAAGAAATCCAAAGGAAAATAAGGAAAATGAGAATAATATTTTAACAGATCAGATCTCTTTTAGAAATGGTATTTTGTTAAAATGTAAAAAAAAAATTAATAAAAAAAAAAAAGGTGCCGAAAAAGATAACTTTTTCAAATCTTTCAACGAGTCTCAGAAAGAATTTCAAATTAAGAAGTTAAATATTCAAAAAAGGATCAACAACTTGCAAAGTAATTTGGAAAATTATTTGCAAAATACTGGAAGTGCCAACCCTTGGGAAAGAGATTCAAAATCTAATGAGACCAAAATAATGCCGTCTGAATTGTTTCGAACCAATCAAAAAGAGACTCCAAAAACATATCTGAGATCCAACAATATTGGTTATTTAAATTAATATGTTTTAGTTTTATTTTATTTTCATAGAAACACCAGATAACTATTTTTCTAACAATGCCAATCAATATGATTTAAACCAAAAATATACTCCACATTCGAGAAAAACACATGCAAACAGTTTTTATTCAACAAGCAATTTTAAAGACCTCGGTTTGTTTTAACCTTAAAACTATCATCAATTAAATTTTTGTTGTTGAAAAAGGTGAAGACGAGAATAATAATAGTGGAATGAATTATAATGTTACTCAGGCTAATGATTATTTGACATCAGAGTTAAATAAATTTTTATCTTGTTTTTAAAACTTATTCAAAGTGGGGAGAACCATAAATCAGTGAAAAATTATTTGAGGGACAATATAGAAAAAAGAATAAAAAATCTGAATGAAAACTTAGAAAATGATATTCTTCGAGCGAAGTCAAAGTTACAAAAATTATAATTTTTTCGAATTTTTGTTGATAATATAATAAAATTATGAAAAACAAAAATATTTACCTAATTTGAATTTAAAAGAAAAATTTAAATTGCTCTGGTAAACAATTTTAAGTTTAAAATGCGAACATTAATTCAAAGAAAAAATCAAATTTAAAAAGGAATTCCAGGCCTTTAAGTTTGTTATAATTTCCAGAAAAAAATTCAGATATAATTTTTTCTCATTTTTCAATTTTTTATTTATTTATTTATTTATTTATTATTTATTGCTGATTGCACTGAACTCTTTGTCCCCGAGGGTTGTCTTCATCATCTTCCTCTCGATCTAAAATATTGAAATGGTGTTTTTTAATTAAAAATTTTATTTACGTTTTCCTCCTTCAGGATTAGGATTCATTTCTGTCTCATCAAAATCTTCTAAAAATTCCACATTATCCTTTTTAGTAGCTGGTGCGACTTTTGGTCCTGGTAAAATCTGCAAAATAAATAGATTAATAACAATTTAATAACATCACTACTTTTTGCAATTCTTTGATCTGGTTATCTTTAAGCTCTCCTTTTTTTGGGAATTGCACTAAAAATTTAATGTATAAATTCCCATGACTCATCGCATCTTTATAGAAGGCCATTCCTTTTCTTTTCACAGTCTTGATTTGTTCTTTATAAAATAATTTTTTTTATTTAGCCTAATTTTATGTTTACCATGAGAAATCACATCTCCTGGTGCTGTTGCAATTTTTAATATGGTACCATCCAATTGCTTGATTTCCATTGTCAAGCCAGTCAAGGCTTCCAACAAACTAATTTTTTTCTCTATATACAAATCTGCTCCTCTTCTTGTAAAAACCTTATGAGGTTCTATCATAATTCTCACATAGATATCTCCACCCATGACTCCAGGCTGAACGATTATTAAATATCTTTCTTTAAATTATGATGTTTTATAATTTTTACATATTCATCGCTTTCTCCCGTGAAAATGTAATCATGTTCATGAGGCACTCCTGATTCAATGGCTACTTCCATTGTTTTGCTTTCATCAATCACCTTATTTCCTTTGCACTTTTTGCATTTATCCTTCTCTGGAACAGTTTTTCCTTCTCCCTTACAATCTTTGCAAGGTTGAGAAGAATGTTGATACATGCCTGGACCCAACATGATCATCCTTTCAACCATACCCTTTCCTTTGCAACTTGAGCAAGTTTGAACATTTTCGCCACCTTTTCCGTTGCATACTTCACAAATTCGCTTCCTTGTGATAGGAACCCCGATCATTTTGCCCATATACACATCTTCCAAAGTCACCTTTAGCTCCTTCAAAATCGGTTTAGCTTTCTTAGGTTTATTATCCTTGCGTCCTCGGCCTCCTCCAAAGCCGAAGAGACCACCCAAAAGATCATCAAGTCCACCTTTTTTCTTTAAGTAAAAAAAAAAAATGTTGATTAAAATAAACCTGCTCCTGGCATGCCACCATTGTTAACTGCTTCGATTCCACCTTTGTCGTACAAGTCTCTTTTTTCAGGGTTTGACAAAATTTCATAAGCGTGAGTTAATTCTTTGAACTTATTTTGGAAAGGAAATAAAGATATAACGACAAATACATTAATTAATGTTCACTTTTTCAGGGTCACCACCTTTATCTGGATGCATTTTGAGAGCTTTTTTTTTGTAGTTTTTTCTGATTTCATCTGTGCTGGCATTCGTCTCGACTCCAATGACATCATAAAGTTTGTTGTCTTTTTCTTTTGGTGCTTGTTCTTCTTCTGGTTGGCCTTAAATTAGTGTATTGATAGGGAGTTGGAAAGAATAGCTTACCTTCTTCTCCCTCGAAATTTCCGCCTTGGAAAAAATTGTTGAATCCTCCGAAACCATTTGAAAACATTGGAAATAAGAGTACCTTTTTATTTTATGTTTTTAATTTTTTGCTTTTTGAATCTTTTTATATATTTGTGAGAAAATAACAAATTCAAATTTAATTATATAATTTTTTTAATTTACATGGATGAAAATTTAACGGTTTTAGTTCCTTAAAGTTGTTGTCCTTTTTCTTTTAATGTTCCTCTTCTTCGGTTCACCTTAAATTAGGAATTTGGAACTCCTTTGCTTTTGAATCTTTTTTAGATAAAATAAAAAAATTCAAATATTTTAAGATTTTAACAACAAAAAAAAATATAATAACAAATATAGTATTAAACTAAAAAAATAAGGATTTAAGTATGGATTTTACATCTCAACATTAAAAAAAAACATTTCAAATTTATCAAACTCATAATTTTAAAAAAAAACAATGCTTCTCAATAAAGGATACATTGGCCTAGTTTCGTCTGCTGAATCACACTTAAAATCCTCAAACGTCTCAAATGGTGCTAAAAAATC
>Ga0302186_10002077_pt1 | contig 15784 bp, 18 predicted proteins | sample II_Bog_E1_2_FD_198782 | JGI IMG/M metagenome (GOLD analysis project Ga0302186, IMG submission 198782) | Peat permafrost microbial communities from Stordalen Mire near Abisko, Sweden - II_Bog_E1_1 | ecosystem: Environmental > Terrestrial > Soil > Wetlands > Peat | place: Sweden: Abisko... | reverse complement strand
CCGACTTTCTATAATATTCCACCAATTTAACGAATCCCTCAATATAATGTTGTCTTCGATCAGCTCTCGATCCATTGATTACATAGAGCATGCAATTAGTATCTGAAATAAAATGCCTCCACATAGGAATCATTTTTTCTGATCCACCAATATCCCATACATTAAAATTATAATCTTTATAACCAACTCTTTCAATATTGAACTCCTATTGTTGGAACTGTGCTGACCCACTCTTTAGTAAACATTTTAGAAAAAAGACAAGTTTTGCCAACACCATCGATGCCAAAAATTAGCATCTTCTTTTCTTTCCTTTTTTTAAAAGATTCTATTAAACCATAACCTCCCTCAACAACTCCTCCGATAAAAGCGTCCAAAAACAACAAGAAATGTTCGCCAAAAAAAAAAACTTGAAAAAATATCACCAATGTGCACAATGGGAAGGATGAACCTTTGTGCCACTTCCTTTGGGTGTCTATTAAAAAACATTTAATAAAATCACAAATAAAAGTTAAATTATAACATATCCAAAAAATGTTCCATCAAGAATTTTCTTGCATCTGGACTAGAAAGGAGAGAAAACCATTCAAAGGTTATCTTTCCGGGATAATCAATAAGTTTTCTGGCGTATTCAGCATAATTTTGTGGAATTGGTGGTTTTGTTTTTTCCTCTGAATTCATTAAAACTAATATAGGAACATTTGATTTTTTGGATTTCAGAAAATCTATAACTTCAAATATCGAATTTTTGCTTTCTTGGCTACCATTACGACATAAATGAATTATTCCCACGATATCAAACATGTCTCCTTGGAGACATGATCTCAAATTCTTGAAAGGAAGATCCAAAACGATATATTCTTCGTTCCAGAGTTGAATGGATTCGACGTTCAGGCCAAGAGTGGGATATGTAGTAATGACCTCATTCAATTTGACTTTGTACAAAAAGGTGGTTTTCCCGGAAGAAGGGATTCCAGTTAATAAGATTTTAGGGGATTTCACAAACATGAGATTTATTTGAATTTTTTTTATTAGTTTAATGAGATTTAAAATTTAGTTATATATTGCAAATCGATAATGGAATTCTGGAATATTCTGACCAGAATATAAGTTTAAATTAAAAATATATATTTTTTTAAAATATCTAACAAATTTTGATTTAAATTATTACTAAACCACTTTTAAAAACCAATTTTGCAAAAAAAGCAGTTAATTTTAAATTTGATTTTTTGATTTTATAAAAATTAATTATAATATTTTGAAATTTTTTTATAATTAAAAGTTTTTCATATCAAATTTGAAATTTTTTATATTTTATTAAACTAAACATATTTTTTCTTTTTCAATTTGGTTCTTGATGCAAATTTCCGGAATTTCCTTATTCATTTTGGGGTTTCCGCAAACGAATATTTTGCTGCAATGATCTACTATTACATTTTCTTTAATGAATTTAGCATCAAAATATGAATTGGTAGTGGCTGCTCCTTCAATCGTTGATTTATCATTAAACCTGAGAATCATATCAAAATAATTCAGATTATATTTTTTATTGATTTTATATAAAGTTAAAATGAAATCCAAATAATCAATTTCCTCCTTTGATTGAAATGCAGCGAAAAGGATAACTTTGAATTTATCCCCAAAAATGTTTTCAAAGTCTTGTTTGAACACATTTGCTTCTTGAACAATATCACGACCAAACATTGTTTGAAGAACATGATAAATACTTTTCTTCAAAAGAAAGTCTAATAAGTCGACAAAGGGAAGTATTCCTGTCCCGCCGGAAAATATTATATGGTCTCCATTACTATTGGCAGTTAATTCCAGACCAGGACCCTAATTTATTAAATTTTTTTATAATTATTTGAAAAATAGATACTAAAGGGCCTTGAATTTCAAATTTATCATTAGGGTTTGCATTATGGATTTCTTCTGATAAAGTGTTTGGGAAAGCATATTTTTTGATGATAAGTGGAAGATTTTGAGAGAATGAAACTGGAACTTCAAGTTTTTTTGGCGGAATGTTTGAAGATTGGTTCATTTTTTGGTTGAAGAAATCAAGCAGGTTTTTTCTAAACTCGATATTTTCATCTGTAAAACAGAGAACGGTTGTATAAAGTCTTAATTTATGATGGGGTTTTGTAGAAGTCACCTAAAATAAAATAATTATTAATTTATAATTTAATTAAAAAAAAAAAAAAAATACTGTGAAATGTCTGCCAAACCATTCAACTCCATCAACATGATTTTTTACTGTGTGGGCACCTGAAAAAAACTCTATTTTCGAAACACTCTCAGTTAATTTTGTTTTCTTGGCCAACGCCCAAATATGATTGACATCTTTAGCCGGACTTATTTAATTATTTTGAAAATAAAATACTAAATTATCATTTCATTTACGTTTTTTGCAAAATGTTGATATTTTCAAGTCCAAGTTCGCCAGCCTTCATCTGATCGAAAATCTGCTTTGCATACCCAGTGTGATTATAAGCCTTTGTTTTTGAATTTTCCAGGGCATAAGCTCCATAAAAGAACCTTCCTATTTCTCTCCCTAAATAATTTTAGCTTAAAAAGTATTAGAAAAGCCAATACCTATGATCTCTTCTATTATGTAGTTTCCTCCAGGGTGTTCAAATTTCTTGAGATCATATATGGAATTGTTTAAAAGGCACCATCTCAGTTGGGGGTACTTTTTTACGAGAAGAGCGGTTGGAATTTTTTTTTCTTCAAGATCATTGATCAATTCTTTGAAACCCTCCTTCATCTTGCCATCACCCACAGTTTCCACAATGTTTTTAGAACGTCCTTTTCTGTAAACGATCTCAATGACAATTCTGAAAATGAACAAAACTCCATAATAAACCACAAATCCAATGCTTTAAAAATGTTTATAAAAATAATATTGAATTTATTTTATACAAAAGTGGGAAATCGCCATATACCAAAATCCCCACTAAAACTGTAGCCTTGGTAATCAGATATATTGCAAATCCAAGAATTTGATGTCCTTTTTTCAGATTTCCCAAAAGCGAAGTGAACATGGTGACTTTTTTTGATTCGAGAGTTTTCTTATAAATGATCCCTCCAATATGTTGGAAGGTTAATAAGGTCACAACAATGACTCCCAACGCAAAATGTGCTGTTATCATGGAGTCACTTTCAAATTTGGAAGGCAAGTCATTTGAATCTATGAAGTTTTTATAAATTTCTTCTCTTTTAATTAAATAAAATTACTTTTCCCGATAACAATAAAAACAATAATGAGGGTGTAAAAATCCACAAGGATAAAAATGAGACCATGAATATCCAGATAATGTTTCCAAAACTTGAAATATCGAACAATTATGATCCCAATATCAACAAGGAAGCTCCAACATATCAACAATCCAATTCCATGGGCTTGGATCAATGGAGATAACGTGGATATGATCTCAGCAGTGCCATATTCTCCCTCAATGAAATCAAATTTAAACAAATAATAATTTGACCCATGAAATGAGATTGTTGACGAATCTGCATAAGCAAAAGAAAAAGTGACAGTTTCTTGGTGAATCACGTAGTCATATCGGTCTCCAGTATTAAGTTTTCTATTGAATTTGATCATAGCAAATCCTTGTGGATCCCTATATAGATAATTGTAAGGGGTCAAATCATCAGTTCCTCCTAGATCTATATCATATGGAGGGGTATTATGGTTTTTTGACCATCGATCATTTATAGTTATCTGACTATTAACCTTTTCTGCAGAGATCACATCTATTCCTTTCATGGATGTCCCGAAGCCTATGGCAATGTATCCATTTTCCTTCCATCTGAAAACCATAGTAATCGTACTGTTCGTGTTGTAGGTCCAGAAGAGATAGAAATCATTAGTTACTTTCAATTGGGAAGTCATATCAGAGAGGAAATCAGCTAGAAGGACGCAAGCACCATTTTGGATATAAAATTTATATTGACATGTTAGACATTGGGAGGTGGATGGCCCAGAACAGGTAGCACAAGAGGGATCACAGGTGTAGTTTTGGGCAAGGAAATTTGGGAAAAAAGAAAAAAAGAGCAGAATGTAGAAAATATTCGAAGGATATTTCATGAATTACCGTTTAATAAAGAAAATTAATACTCTAATTAAAATAATGTTTATAATGTTTTTTTTTTGAGAAATTATTTTAGTTTTTTTTTTAATTTTGAGGTTTTTTTTTTCTGTAATTTAATAAAAATCTCAACTAAAATTATTCAGTGGAAGTCGATCTTTTTATAATGTCTTTTCTTTTATTAAAATAAGGGAGCTTAAATATATTATCTCCATACTTTTGAAAAAACGTAAAATTCATTTTCTAAAACACGGCATTAAAAAGTCTTTGTAACAAAAATTTTTTTTCTAAAAAAAGAAAGTGTTCTTTCAAGAAAACAAAAAGGTAATCACTTTTTTATTAATGTTTAAAGGCAGATAGAAAAATGGCTGAATGTTTCATTTGAATTTTGAGCATTATTTCAAAATAGAAAAATGCCTGAATATTTCATTTGAATTTTTGAGCATTATTATAGAAGAAAGGATGATGGAATCTTTCATATTTAACGACTAAAGAAGAAAAAATAAGAAAATTTAAGAAATCTGTTCTAAGTATTTAAATAAATAAAAAAAGATCGGTTTTATTTTCTTCAAATTTCTAGAAACTTCTAATCCGAATTACAGCTAATCCGTCTTGTCTCATAAAAATTTATTTTGAAATAAAAATTTTAACACTTAAATAAAATTTATCTCGATCTATAAAAGGAATCGAAATTCCCTTTATAATAATATAAAAAAAATCTGAAAAAAAAACAAAACAAGAAGCTCAAACCAATCCATTTAAAACAATGTCTTTCTCATTAAGCGCAAACAATTCCCAAATTAAAGAAGGTCATCTTCATGCCCATGTCAGAAGAATCGATGGAAGCTGGAACGAAGATGCTAAACTCAATTTGGATCATCATATTGGAAACAACAATGGCGTTTTGGAATGGGGCGGCCAAAACTTTTCACAAAGTGTGCAAAATGTTCACTTGAGAGATGGTCACATTTTGGAAGCTGATGCTCGAAGAGTTGACGGAAGCTGGAACAGAACCTCCATCAACTTGAATGAAAAGATCGGCAACAACAATGGAGAATTGGTCCACGGCTAAAAATTAAAAACATAAATTTATACTTTTTTTAAAAACATCAAAGAACAGCAAAAACAAAAAATTTAATCTTCATTTTTTTCTTTCTCTTGCCTCTAAGAATCAATCTTGTGTCTTTTTGGTTTTTTTATATGAGCTTTTTGACTTCTTTTAATCTAAATATTTTTAAAAAAAATTAAAAAAAAAGATGCTTTAGCATTGATATAACATATTCAAAACTGTTCTGAATTTTTTTTCAAAAAGTGTTTATGGTTTATGCCTTTGACAAATAATAGAAAATCCAAAGTCTAAGACAAAAAATATAATTATTAAGAGGTGAAATGTATAAAATGAAAAATATTTAGAACTTTTTGGAAAAAAGCAAAGAAAACTGTTAAATTCAAATTTTCTCAAAGGAGATGAAAGAGAGAAAAAATGAAGATTAATTTTTTTTGGTTTTGCTTTTCTTTGATGTTTTTAAAAAAAGTTTAAATTTATGTTTTTAATTTTTAGCCGTGGACCAATTCTCCATTGTTGTTGCCGATCTTTTCATTCAAGTTGATGGAGGTTCTGTTCCAGCTTCCGTCAACTCTTCGAGCATCAGCTTCCAAAATGTGACCATCTTTCAGCTGAACATTTTGCACACTTTGTGAAAAGTTTTGACCGCCCCATTCCAAATGGCCATTGTTGTTTCCAATGTGGTGATCCAAATTAATTTTAGCATCTTCGTTCCAGCTTCCATCAGCTCTTCTGGCATGGGCATGAAGATGACCTCCTTTAATTTGGGTGTTGTTTGCGCTTAATGAGAAAGACATTGTTCTAAATGGATTGATTTGGCTTTTTTTTGTTTTTTTAAGATTTTTTTTATATTATTAATGGAGGAATTTTAAAGCCTTTTAAAGAGCGTGATAAATTTTATTTAAGTTTTAAAATTTTATTGGGATTAAAATCTGAGGATATAGAAACAAACTAGCAGTTGAATTCTGAAATATATTTCTGAACACGAGCATTTTAGCTAAAACAACCTCTAATAAATTTTAAATTCCCTTTATATGAAAAAATCTCTAAATTTTTTCACTCATTTTTAGAACTCTATCAAATTATCAGACTAGAAATTTCAATAAAATTTTTACCTATAAAAAACATCAAAATTTAATGTATAATAATAATATTATAAAAAAATGAATAACATCATTCATTAATTTAGGAAGCGTCTATCTTTCAAGCAACCATCTTCACACCCTTTGCAGAAAAATAGATGGAAGCTAACAGGATGGACATTTCTGCAACCCATAGCAACCTTCAATGTTTCCAATGTGATTATTCAAATTAAGTCCTAATTACCATATTTTCTCTGAAAAAAATATATATCTATATTAAAAATCTCATAATCCAAATTGAGGTGACAACAATGAATCGAAACTGGAACAAACCTCATTCGATTTGAATGAAAGAATTGGAAATAACAATGGAGAATTGGTGCAAAATTGGTAACACCCAAAAAAGTTAAACTTTTTTAAAAGCTGAAAAGTGCTATAATTAAGAAAAATCTATGTATATTGATTTATATATATATATATTTACGTAATACTTTCTTTAAACACTATATAAATTTAAATATTTCCTTAAAATCATACAAAATTGCTAGTTTCATCATATAACTCATTGTATTTTGGGCAAAGAATTAATAATCATATTTTTCGGTTTAAATTCTATCCTATTTGAATATAAATTCGTCTTCTCTCCAGGACTCCATCCAATTTTCTCATAAAATCTCTTCAAATGCGAACATTCCTTCCCGCATCTCTTATGTTTATTCAACATTCTTTCCATAAATTCCTTAAATTCATCCAAATTTGGCATGGTCACATTCCCATCAAAATCCTCCCCAAGTTCCTTCTTTATATGTTTGAACAAAACCACCTGTTTTAAATATTTTCTATGATCTGAACGGCTAGCTAATAAATCTTCGTGCAATTCCGAAAACTTCGTATACATATTTTCAAAAATTACTTCTTTTTCTTCTTTCAGCAGTTCCCAAAGCTGCTTTTGTTCATTGGGAGATGCAGCAGTTTCCTTGAAATTATTATTAATTTTCGGAGATTCTTCTCCCTTTAAATTAGATGAACTATTTGTTAGCAATTTGAATTTTTTATTATATAAGCTGATTTTTTTGCTTTGATCATATTGCGGCAATTCTGAATCGATAACAGTGGTGCTTGGTTTGGGACTATGTAGATTTTCAGTTGTTTTTGGGTTCTTTTTAATGAAAAAACAAGTTTCGTTGGATTTTAGATGTTTTTTCAAGACAGAAGAACTTGAAAAATTCGTGGGTTTTGAAATGTTTGGATTATTTGTAAGTTGTAGGACTTCAGAAAAGTTGATTTGGGTTAATTGATGGAGATTGGAGTTTTTTTCTTGGTTATTAGTAGTCAAATTGCTTGTTAATTGGGATATGTTAGGGTTATAATGAGGACTTTCTGATGAAAGATTCAATTGGTTTTCAATTTTCATGAGTTTCGAGTCATTATTCGTGTTAATAGTGCTGGTCTCTGTAAAAATCTGGATTTTAGCACTTGGACTTAAAATTTTGTTCATGATATTTGAGTAATTTATGAGATTCGAGGGTTTTTGGCTTGGAGGATTAAAGCTTGAAAAGGAGTTTTTCCGAGAATTTGAAAAAGAATTTTTCCTGGAGGAGATTTTTGGATTAAAGAGGAAAGGGTTTTTCCCCATGAGTTTTTCTATCAATTCTTTGATATCAGGCCAAAAAGCTGGACTCACATCCTTTTCTTTTAAATACCCTTGAAAAATCTCCTCAGAATCAAATAAAATAGTTTGAGTCCAAGTGTTTAGAAGTTTACTAGGACTTTTTTTGGAGACATCATTAGCAGGATTTTCAAGATCCATCAGCTTGAAAACACTAGGATTTTTCAAGGACAGAAAGTCAAATGGTTCCTCACTGACAGAATGGATGGAATCTTTCCGCATTGGAAGTTCTGATCTGCCTGTTTTTTCTATGATCAAATTGGATTTTTGATCATAATTTTCAGAAAGATCTCTTTTGTGAAGGCTATTCTTTTCATTTGCAATAATGTTATTAATATTATTAGAACTTTTGTTAATCGTTTGAACTTCACTATTATTATTCTTATTAATATTTGAATTTTCGAAATTGGAGTTATTATTGAAATTATTGGCCAAATTATCATTCTTGAGACTTTTAATAGAAAGACTCATTTTTCTTGATCTTTCTAATATTTCATTATCTTTCTCTATTTCTTTCAAAGTCAATAAATGTTTCTTTTCCTGCACTTCTCTTCCAAATCTCTCACAAACTATCTCCAACTCCTTCACTTTCACCTCTAATCCTTCAATAGTTTTCTCATAAGCCATCTTTTCCTCCATCCATGGATCCTTCGTTTTTTCTCTCAGTTCATTTATCTCCCTCCTCAAATGATCATTATCTTCTATTAATTCCATATTCTTTTGCTTAAATTCCTCACATTTTCGATCAAACCTGACCCTCACTTCCTTCATTTCTTCTATTTCTTTATTGAGGCCTGCTTGGGTTTTCTCATATTCAACTATCAATACGCTTTGATTTTCTATATTATTCTTCATCATATATGCTTCTTGGTCCCTTTTATCAAATTTCGACTCCATATTCCCAATTTCTTTCTTTAAGATATTAATTTCTTTTCTATAATTGTTAAGTTCTATGTTCAAATTCGCTTCTAACACTTTGCTTTCCGCGAATCTCATATTCAAAATTTCAAAGTTCCCCTTCAAATTATTATAATCGCTCTTAAGGAAACTGTTGAGAGATTCTAATTCCTTGATATTGTTTTCCCTGTTCTTTAAGGTTTCTTCAAATTCATCAAGACTGTTATCTCTTCTCCTGATGATTTCCTCCATCGCATATATAATGTTGATGTCGAAAATGTCAGGGTCTGGCTTTTTTTAACATCTATATAATAAAAATTATTTAAATTTCCTACATTCGTCCCTTGTGAACGAGTATGAGCTTTAACAATGCCCATCTTATTGATATCTATTTTCGTCATTTTTCGGCTTAGGGGGGACGAATTGTTTTGTGGGGACTCCTCAACAATCTCACTGATTGTGGCTCTATTTTTCTTTGATTTTCCCAGGCTTTTTTTTTCTGATTTAGATTTATCATCATTTTGATTATTTAAAGGAATTATTGGGACTGTTGATATGTTAAACTTCTTATTGATTTCGTTTGATAGCTGTTGTAAATCTGAGGTGTTGGCAATATTTCTGGCTTCCATTAAGCCAAGATTATAGAGATTCGTCTCCTGTTTAGCCATTTCATTGTTCAACTCCGCAATGTTTTGATCGAAATTCTCATTGGATGTAAATTTGGAAGCAATGAGGTTCTCTTGACTAGTGACATTAGGGGGGATCAATGCTTTCTTTGACTTCGTTTCCTTAAAAACCGAATATCTTTTGATATTTCGATTGTTCAAATCCACCTTCTTCTCATTCTTTTCATCCGACATCAAATCTGTTTAAATTTTCTTTCATTTAAAAAGAAAAAGGAAAAAAATACTAAGGTTTGAGCCAGAACCGAGACTAATTAGTTCTGCTTCTGGAAAAATCGAGTTGGAACTGAAAGATGGTTGAATTTTCATAATATCAGTCCTTTGACCCTTTTTGAAGAAATTGATTTGGAAATGAAGAAACAAGTTCAATTGCTTTTGAAACCCACGAACGATTTTTTGGATAACCGCTGAAACTATTGATAAGTTCAAAAGGTCTAAATGCGATGCTAGTTCATTTGCTGTCAAGGTGGAAATTTCATAATTCTTATAAAGTTTATTTTAAACGATTTAGAGAAAATGGTTTAGAACTTTATGAAGAAGATTAATAAGTTTTGTGTAAGTAGTAGAATCTGTGGATTTAGTAAGGTTTTTACGCTGTTCGGCTTCAACACATTCCATTTTTTCGAGGATTTTATTGAGTTTTGTTAATTTTTGAATATCACTTTTTGAAAAGGATGGATTTTAGAATGATTAAAGAGTTATACTCTAATTGGAGAACGATGATATGGGGTTCGGGTTGCTTGTTGTTGTTCATTTTAGAGTTGATAAAATTCTTTGCTTTGTTAATAATTTGTTATATTTTCTGAAAAAAAATTAATTTTGACCATAAGTTAAGTTCGAAAAAGTTATTTTACTTGAAAATTTTCCAAAAATGGCTTTCGAAGTGGCAAAAAAATAAACTAAATAATTAGCCTTAAAAGCTTCCTTTGATTTTAGAAAATTAATCCATAATATTCCAGATTCATAAATAATTTATTGAAAATAAAAAAAATCTATTAATTTTTTAAATTTATTTTAGCAATGCTTTCAAAATGCGTTTCGCCATTTAAAATTATTTCAAGCTTATTTAGGTTTTTGTTTTCATAATTTTTTTCTTAACCCCTGGTGCCTTGAGCCTACTCTTCCTATCAATGTTCATATCGGATTCATCATCGCTCTGCATCACATTATCCTTCAACGAATGCAAATAAGGCAATATGAAATTTTCCAATTCATTCGCACATTTAAAATAAATCGTTTCTGGTTGATTGTAAAATCTCGCGTTTGTGAAAATCCTTTTCACATCGTTTATGAATTTCTCTTTGTCCGTGTAATGATTTGAATGGAGTCTCTTTTCTATGGTTTTGATATCTATCACCAAATTTATATTCTTTTTTATCAAAATTGCAAAAACCAATAGGATCTTGTATAAGATCATAATAATCAACGACTTCTTCTCTACTTACTGGTTCAAGGAAAGGCCAAGACTTTAAAAAAACCGACATTAATTTAATATCAAAATAGATACGCTTTTATGTTTCCTCAATGTTTCTATGATGTTCATGCATTGGAGATAAAAACATCTTTCTTTGGATTTGCTATGCGAAATAAAATCCATAAAAAATTGAGAAAAAACAAAAAATTACATTAGTTCCAAATAATCATCATAAGTCCATCCTGAAGAAACTAACGAACAAAATTATAAATTTTATGGATGCATCGGTTTGAAAATACCAATCCCTGGAATTTCAGCGATGTTTATGGCAGTATTTGTTTTTTCCTGTTTGTCCTTTAATTTTTTTATTTCAAATGATTTTTTCGAACAAATAAAAAATACATTAATCTCTTTTTCTTTGCCACTATCAATCTTGAGATTTGAAAAGTCCAACCCATCGAAAACTTTATCATTGATACACAATTTCTTGACTTGTTCTATGGCATACTTTCAAAAAAAATTTTAGTAATTATATTTTTCCCAACAAACATACAGTTTTTTCATCTTTGATTATGTTAGAAATGAAGCCATAATCAATAGAAGCATGAATATAACATTCCATAAATGTACCTCCATCATAATCTTTTATATACCCTTTCCATCTTTCAGGTGGCATTCTATGTTCTTTGCTAAACCCCTGTTTTTTGAAGTACCCTGGCATTATTTAAAAAATGAAACAATGATGCTAATTAATTACCAATGGCATAATTATCAGCATATGTCAACAGATATTCCATACCTAATTTTTGCATCTTGTCTTTATATTTGTTCATTAATCTAGTGCCATATCCTTTGACTTGTTCGGTGGCAGTTACCGCCAAAAATGCGATTTCCGCGAATCTTTGCGTAGGATACACTCGATAACAGATGCCCCCAATAATTTTGGTTTTTGATTTGAGAATGACCAAAGATTCGTGATTCCTGTCGAACACCAATTTGGAAATATATTCCTTGGGCATTTTTGGCAATTGTCTCGAGAAAATGTTCTTCAAATCGATTAGAAGCCTCATATTTTCATGAGTTCTAAGAAAAAAATCACTGTTATTTAAAATTTTCGGACGAAATAAAATAAAACTTGTCATTTTTTATCGTCACGAACTCCAATATTCCTAGATCTTCTTCGTTTTTTGCTCCGTGGTCTCTGGTGGCAAAGCCAAGTCCGGTTATCTTTTTATTAAAAAATTTTTTTTTTTTTATAATGAAGGCAAGTTTTATATGTTCACCTCACCGTTGATCCCGACGAAGGTTGGGTTAATTGGATTGTTTTGAGGGATGGTTTGAGGTGTCGCTAAAGAAGAAATAAGAAAAAAACAAAAACTACAAAAAAAAACCAATCGTTGATTGTTCGGTCATAGTTTTTGTATTTAATTTAACTCAGCGGATTTTCTAAATTTGGGAAAAAATAATTTTCAAAAAAAATTTTCATTTTTTGATTCTTCGTTCGATGATAAAATAATAAAATAAAACATATATAACACTAAAAAATGAAGGAAACTATTAACGTTAAAATGACAAACAAAAGAATAATTATTCGTCAGTTTGATATATTATTTTACTTTGTTACAAAAAAACAAAATACACGATAGAGAGGATAGGATCATTGGTCCTTGAAGATTTCATCCAAATCATCAGAACTCTGACTCGTGCAATCAGTACCAGATTCCATCTCTTCTTCTGAAAAATCATGTTCAAGCCACATTTGAAACATATTTCCATATTCTTCTTCACTTTCAATTTTTTCTGTTTTGACTTTCTGCGGAAATCTACTTCGATTATGCATTGAATGGAAAATTTTTGGATATTCATTTTTTTCTGAATAACTGTTGTAACACAAACTTTGCCCTTTAAGATAAGACTTGAAAATGCAATCGATGATTTCAGCCCAGAGACTTTCCTCTTGTTTTTTGGCTTCTCTAAAGAGGAAAAATTCAAAAAAAAATTTAAATGTATAAAATACTGTGAAATGGTTAAATTTTTCGGAGCTTGGAATCCCACATTAAACCGATCTTTCATAGAAAGCATATATTTAGTGAAAAGGTCAAGGAAAGTCGAGTCGAATTTCTTAAATAATTAAAATTAGTATTTTTTTAATTTGTTTTTGGATAACTGTGCTCTCTAAGCTTTTTTTGTTTTTCTGAGGAGCTGTTACAAATTTATTCAAATGAACTAAATTGTTCCGCCTTTCCAAATAATCATAAATAAGGAAAATGAAGTTTTTTTTACCGTTGCTTTTTGTTTCCTATGTTGGCTGAAGTAGAATGGCTAGATGGGGACAAAGCCTAAAAAAAAAATTTTAAAGGGGTAAAACATTAAAAAATATTACTATAGAATGCTTTTTGGAAATTTTCTTGCTTTGGAATTGAAAAACTCGCTGAAAAAAAAAAATTCTGTTAAGTTTGATAGAAAAATTCTAAAGTTACATCTGGTTTCGATGAAGGGAGGGAAGACAGACTTTTAGACAAAAGCATTTAATCTTGAATTATTTTTGATTTAATCAAGGAAAAAATATTAAATATTTAATTAATTTGATATTTCCTAGATTTATATAGGCATTTTTCGAATTTTGATCTAGTGCAATTAATGCCTTTGAATTTTCTTTTAAATATTTAAAATAATTTAAAATGGGGTAGTTCCATCTAAAATTCAAATAAAATTTAACATATTGAATTTATGATTGTTCTAAAAAATTCAGTGCCTTTAAAAGAAATAGACCAACCCGTTAGTCTCTTCTTTGACAAAATGTCGAAAATAAAAAAATAAGTATAAAAAATTCCTCATTACATCGTTTTTTTTTTCAAAGATTCTTAAAAAATAGACTTGATTAAATTTTTCCTCAAAAATCCCCATTAATGTTTTCCCTTTAATTTTTTAAGGTCCTTCTTCTCTGAATGGTCCTCTTTTTCTACCAATTTTCTTTTCTTTTGATTTCTTTCTTCCTTTTCTTCCTTTTCTTCCACATCCTTGACTTCGCTTAGCTTTTTCCCTTCATTTTTGGTTTTTTCTTTGGAAACGCTTTTCTCCTTGGATTTCGAATTCGATTTGGATTTAGATGTTCCTCGTCTATCCTTTCTTCCTCTGTTTTTCACCAATAGCTTCTTATCGATTTCCTTCACATTTTCTTCTAATTCTGGGAATTTCCATCCATTGGCCACATTGCTCGTGATCAATGTCACATGTTGTCCTCCTAACCCCATTTCGATCACTTGTTCCAGTTTATAAAAGGTGTTTTTGATCGTGAAAGGCGCCATTTCAGGCTCTTCTCTGCCATTTCCCAACACATAATGATCTCCACTGCCCCAAGAATATACTTTATCTTGAGCACGGGAAATGCCATAACTGTAGCATGAGCCACTATAGATTTTATCGATTTTTTCCAAGCCCTCGATTTTGACTGGGAAGTTCACAAAATTGAATTTTTTTTCTTCTTTGTTTTCCTTTTCTTCTTCTTCTTTTTTTTCTTCTTTTTTTTCTTCCTCTTTTTCTTCTTCTTTGTCTTCTTCATTTTTTTCCTCTTCTTCTTTTTTCACTGGTTTTTTTGCGACCTTCACCTTTTCTTTCCAATCTTCTCCCAACCCTAATTGACCATCATCACAACGTCCGAAACTATAAACTTCTCCATTTCTATTTAACACGATCGTGAAATCATCACCACCCTTAATATCCACTACATCCATATCTCTAAACATATCAATCTCCTGCAATTTATAGGTGTTTTCTGTGTTTCCGATCCCAAGTTGCCCATAATTATTCAAGCCCCAGGCCAAAATCACTGTCCTATCTTCTTTTTTCTTTGACTCCTTATTCATTATTTTCTTTTTCTGCTTCACAAATGAATGATACCCTCCAGTGTACACATCAATCACTTGTTTCAGGCTTAATGCCTCAATACAAAGACCTTGAGTCATTTTTCTTCTAGCCAATGGCATTCTCCCCAGTACGCAGGTGTCAGGATCTCCCCAAACATAGACCTTTTCTTCAGAAAGTATCAAACTATGGTTGCATCCACTGAGAACCTTTTGGATTTCTTTCCGACGGAACTCTTCTTCCCCCCAACGAATTGGAGCTCTATGTGGTTGACACATATTTCCACCAACTGTGTTTCGATAAACACCCCACATATACACCAATCCGTTCTTAGAGTTACAAGCCACAGAATGGGAATCTCCGGCCGAAATCATGTCCATTGGGAAATCCAAAGGAACTAAGCCAGGAGCAGATTCCTTCGCAACAGATACATCAGGAGGTTGAATTGGAGGCACTGTAAGATTATTCGAATTATCTGGGGAATTCTTTGAAATTTCAGGTGTATTTAAAGGATTTTTTGGGAGACTTGGTGAGGATGGGGGATTCTTTGGGGGATCTAGAGCTGCTGCCTCGTTATAAACTATAGGATCGGAAGAATCTTTTAGGGTAGAACGACCGAGAGCTCCATCATCATTACAACCCCAGGAATAGACTTGACCGGTAGTTGATAGAACCAAAGTGTGGAGAGCACCACATGCTATTTGATGGATTTTAATGTTGGCTGAGAGAAAAAAAAGCTGCTCGATTGGACGACGAGATTCGAAAGTATCGTCGTTGGGAATCTCGTATTGGTCACATTCAGCTGAACCGTATTGGAATAAACGAAAAATTTGGACTGGAGGATTGACAGGAATTTCAGATATCATTTTTAAAAAGTGCGAAAAATTAAAGAGAATGATTTTGCGGGAAGAACTCGATTTAATTAATTTTATTTTGTCGTTTTTCTTAAAAGTTTTTAGACTGAGTTTTTAAGTTTTTTTAATGAATTTTTTTTTTTTTTTTTGGTGCATTTCCACAAAAA
>Ga0302186_10002076_pt1 | contig 15788 bp, 15 predicted proteins | sample II_Bog_E1_2_FD_198782 | JGI IMG/M metagenome (GOLD analysis project Ga0302186, IMG submission 198782) | Peat permafrost microbial communities from Stordalen Mire near Abisko, Sweden - II_Bog_E1_1 | ecosystem: Environmental > Terrestrial > Soil > Wetlands > Peat | place: Sweden: Abisko... | reverse complement strand
GAAAAAATCGTTCTTCTTTTTTTATTTATCATTCCTTAATATTTTTTATGTAAATTTTATAAAAATTAATAACTTTGTAATTTTTGTTGAATATAGAGGATTTTTTTTATAATTAAAAAATATCAAAAAATCAGTGTTATGCAATTTTTTTTTCTTCTTCTTTTCTTTTCTAAGATTTCTGAAATCAGATAATTAATCCCAACTGAAATCAATAATTATTCCCAAAAGAGCATCTCTAACGATGAAATTAGGACATCTTTTTTTTTGTTTTTATAGTTACCAAAACCTCACCCCCTTATTTTTCTTCATATCCTTTGTTGTGAACTGTTTTCTCTTGAATTCTGCCATAAATTGGTTCATATTTCCGATAATCCGTGCTATATTAGGCCTCCTATTCTCATTTCTCTTGATGTTTAAAGAAAAAGCCAAAATTCTAAATCTGTTGTCGAATTTATATTGGTTTTTTGAGGCATTGGTATTCCTGAACTTTGAGCTTCAAGTTTATTACAATCATGATAAGCACCTGTTTCTCTTGGGATTGGTGAGATTTATGAGTCTTTTTGTTTTTTTTTACCATAGAATCGAAAATCATGCCAATAAGAAAATTAGCATAATGGCATTTTGGGTCTTGATCTTTAATATCATCGTCATAATCGAGCTGAAGAATATCTCGAATATCTATTCCTTTTTGGTGGAATTGATTATTTTCTTATTGTTATGCTGGAAATTAATGACCCAACCAACTTTTGAAAATCAGAATCAAGAACAGATAAAAGATCTGCTGAATATGCTTCCTTTAGGTTTCTTTGTCTTGAGTCGAAATGATGCCGGGACTTATAAGATAGAGACCTTCAATGAAAAAAGTCTGCATTTGTTAGAAATCGAGAAAGAGAACCTGACGATGCCTTTTCTGATTGAAGAAATTAAAACATTCAAGGCAAAACAAGGTGGCAAAATCGTTGATAATTTTTTACATTTTGATCATTTTCATGATATTCAAGGCTTGTTCAAGGAAAGCGATGATCTGTCTTTGCTTAGATTAAGAAAAGACTTTCATAATCTTCACGAAAAAGTTGATCTTCTGAAAAATCAAGACCCTTATGATCATAATACCATTAATAAAAGCTATAAAATTACAATAAATAATGATAAAAATGATAACATTGATACAAATGATAAAAATGATAAAAATGATAAAAATGATAAAAATTATAAAAATGATAAAAATTATAAAAATGATAAAAATGAAAATGGCCGAAATCAAAGAAAATATTCACATGATCTCAAGCTTTCAATCAAGCCTTCTTGGAACCAATCATTTTTATATATTTTCATTAATAAGATTGATTCATTGGAAGACTTGAAGTCTCAAAACGAGATAAATACGCGATTGATTAATTCATTTTCGCATGAATTAAAAACCCCATTGAATTCCTCAATCCCCTTATTAGAACTTTCTCTAATTGAAAAGAAGACTAATGAAAGTTCTGATTATATTGAGAAGGCCTTGATTTGCATGAAACTATTAGAAAATGCCTTGAATAACATTCTGGATTATTCATTGATTTTTTCTCAAGAATTTATCCTGAACTTTTCGCATTTCAAATTAAAATCATTAATAGATGATATTAAAGGGATTTTAGCTGAAAAAATAAAGCTGAAAGAATTGAAATTTTTCGTGAATTTCAAAAATGGCACAAATATTTATTCAGATTATATAAGATTGAAGCAGGTTGTTTTAAATTTGATGTTGAATTCAATTCAATTCACTCAAAAAGGAGAGATTTTAATAGAAATAAAGGAAATTTCAAGTAAACCATTGGCTTGGAATTTCCTAATCAAAGACACCGGCATTGGAATTCCCCAAGAAAAACTCATTCAACTTGAAGAGAACCTGATATTTAATGAGGAAATATTTATTAATTCAACAGGCAGTTGTCTTGGCTTGATAATAAGCAATAATATAGCGATCTTATTAGGCAACTCATCATTGAAAATCGAGTCTGAAGTCAATAAAGGAACTCTTGTTAGTTTTATTGTAACAGATCAAAAAAAAGAAGTGAAAATGGATCTTCAAATAAACATTCCACCTGTCAAAAATGAGGAAAGCAAGGGAAATTCCTTCCTTAATAATGATAATCGGACTAAAAGTGCTTCAGACCGCGCAATGAACATCATTCAAGCTTCAAGAATCTTCGAAAGCTCGAAGCGAATTTCTGATCAAGATGGTTCCAACCTTAACAACAGTGGCTTTAGGAAGAAAAGAGAGTTCAATTCAACACAATTTGGCCAAGAGAATAAAAAGAAAATGATTAAGAATATTGTGAATGAGAAAATGTTGGCTTCTTCCTCCCCACATCTTACATTGAAAAGAAGAAATTCTTCTTCTCAATCTCTTATTGAAAAAAACATTTGTGAAAAGGATTTACTTCTTTCAGAAGAAGAGGAATTGAGTTTAGAAGAGAAATTGAAAAGCCATGTTTTTGAAAATGTTGGAAATTTCAATAAACCATTGGAAAAAACTTCAAAACTTAATAAAAAACTTGTTTCTTCTGAAAGTCTGCCTCCCATTAAAAAGGTGTTTGGAAGTATGCGAAAAAGCACAAAATTCGAGACATACGGTCACATTTTTGAGAAAACTGAATCTTTTCTTAAAACCTTGCCTTCCTTCAAAAGACAGCATTCTTTATGTAAATGTCCTCAAGTGTTAATAGTGGATGATGATGCTTTTAACTTATTTTCCTTAGAGTTGTTATTGAAGAAACTGAATGTTTCATGCGCAAAGGCCTCAAACGGATTAGAAGCCTTAGATTTTATCAACAAGTTTATCCCTTGTGGATCATTTTGCAAGGGATGTCAATTGATTCTGATGGATTATCAAATGCCAGTATTGGATGGTGTAGAGACCTCAAAGAGGATCTTTGAAATGAAGGAGAATGGGGAACTTGAGCTTTGCAATGTAAAAATTGTGGGTTGCACCGCGTTTTGCGCAAAAACTGAGATATTCTCCATGATGGAAGCTGGGATGATTGATGTGATTTTCAAACCGGTCAATAAGGAGATTTTGACTGGAGTGATAAGGAAATATGTTGAGAACGAAGGAAATTTGGGTTAATTTCAATGTTTAAATAAAAAAATCCAGTTATTAAATATAAATTTTTTTTTATGGAAAAATGACAAATAATTTGAAAATTCGAAATTATATAAAAAATAATATTTAAATTTTCTGATTGTTATATTTTTTTTTTTTTTCCATCGTAAAAAAAAAGAGGCAAAATTATTCAGAGAGTAAAAAAGGTTGAATTTTTTCATTAAAATCCAATCAAAACACCATTAATTAAAGTACTTCAATAAACCATTCAAACAAACTCCACCACAATGTGTCGCAAAACGAGAAATTGGCCAATGCGAAGCCAGCTTATGGTTTCTTTTATCAGTTTGACAATTGTCCTCGACGTGGTGATTTTGCTCATTATCATAGTATTTTTTCTTTATGTTAAAATCCATTTTATCCCCAACAATAACCCAGACCTCAATGAGCTTTATCAATTCCAGTCTTTCTAGTAATATAGAAGTCTTCGTTCACGATTTTACGCAAGATAATATGCATTATATAGCGAAGTTTTTTATTATTTTACAATATTTTTGCATTTTTCATTATTCATTTTTTAGAGAAAAGGGGGATTTTGTCGACCAATCCGCAGATTTAATCGGTAGCACCGTTTTTGTGATGAAGTACCTGTTGCTTGAAATCATGGAATACAGTTTTTTTTTCTTTTCCAAGCTTTTCTTAAGATAATAGACGCTTTCAATCAAAGTCAATATTTCACATCCATGACTTATCAAGACATTGTCAACGATAACCTATCACTGACCATGGATGAGTATAATTATCGATATAACGCTGTGTCTTGGCAAAAATCCTGCCTTTGGAAACCACCTGACGCAAATCCAAACATTACCACTGATCAACAGGTGAAAATTGAAAAAAACTGTAATTTTTCTTTAAATTTTGCCTAAGCTGTTTATAAATGGCACGGCCCAAATGGATAGATTCTTCAATATGATCTATTCTGTGCCTTATTTCCAAGGGTTCATCGAAAGAATTTCAATTTATTATTGGGGGGACATAAACGTGCCAAACCCACCAAATACTATGGTGAGGCTTTTCCCAGGGGAGAATATGATCAATCCAAATTATTCTCTCTATGGCAATAACACACTCAATGGTTTTTTCTTGTTTTCCAACCGTTTTGCTTTGATAAAATACTATAGAATCTTATTATTATTATGCAAATATTACAAATCTCTATGGGATGTTGTCAGGGGTAGGAGATTACCTTTTCCCTATATTAAATGGACCTTATCCCGATGTGAAAACCTACGGACCTCCTGTTTTAGCTTTCAACGTGTTGATGAAAGAGAATACCACATGCATTGGATTAATTCAACTGGAGATGCGACAGATTTTCTTCAACAATTATATCACAAGTCATTTAAAAAACAATTTTTTTTTTTTTTTTTTTTCAAATTAAATTGCCAGAAGGCGTTTTTTGAAGGGTTTTACTCTGAAGTTTAAAAACGATTAATTTCTGAATCTTTCTAATATTTTAAGACCTGCATTTCTTTAACACCGGATATGGTTTTCTCATTAATTTATATGCTAGGATGATTGGAATACCCGATGATTGGTATGAGCTGGACCAGAACAATTCCACGATTTTAGTATATGAAATAATGAACCGAACTGATATAAATTGGGCTCGATATCTCCAATTATCCGCAACTGTCGTAAACAACGATGACATGACTGAGATCAATATCATAGGACCATATTATAATTTCCAAGATTTCTTTGATAGTATTGTGTTTTTGCCCTACGACATCGATGAGACCACAGTAGGGGGTAAATCAAACTGATCCTAAAAATCCAGGTTTTCTTTTAGTTCAAGAAATGGGAATTCGGGGTGGTTCTGCATGTGGAAAAGGAGGAAATAGATGCCATTCAAAACCAACTTAACAATGATATCACCAAACACACATCGGTGATTTTAGTTGTGGCTTTTTTTTCTTGCCAGGTGACTTTAATGATAATCCTTGTCTTGAGTTATAAAATATCGATGAGCATTTCGAAGCCATTGACCAGTTTAATTAAAATCGCAGATGTCATTAATGATAATGCCACGGAAAAAAATATCATTAATAATCTAGACGATGATATAAAGAATCTACCTGAAGTACTTTTTCTAAAAGATTTAGAAATAATTTTTATAGGGCGAATTTCAATTGAAAGAGTTGGTTCTGGCTTTTAAAAAATTCATTGGTGTGATGAATAATAATAACAGAAATAAGGAAACCAAAATCATAACAAAACCTTGCTTTTATCCTTTGAACCAATTCCATCGGGAATATGTGGAAAAAGCAAAAAAAGGCATTTCGGATATCAATTGGAGACAAGTTATAGAAGAAATTCAAAATGAAATTGAGGATGAAACGGATTTTATATTTGATGATGAAGATAAATAAGAGAAATTTATATAATTTTTTGAAGAAATTTAGAAAGCATTTATTAGAATTATTCATTTAGATTTTTATAAAAAAGGAAGAACAAGTGGATTTCATGACTTAAAGAATGTGAATTCTAATCTATTTTTTTGAGAAATTTATAAAATAATTTATCAAAATTATGAATTTGTTTTAAATGATAGATTTCAAATGAAAAAAGGGATGAACAACTATTTTTAATGACATAAAAAATTTGTGATAATATGCGAAAATATAGAGATTTTTTTTGATAAATTTATATTATTGTTTTAATCAACAGATTTTATATGAAAATAAAAAATGATGAACAACTATATTTAATGACATAATACGATTAATTAGAAACATATAGTTTTGTAGAAAGTATTCATATCGCATAAGTCAAATGTAAATATACAAATTGAAAAAATTGATTTTTCAGCTTAGCTTCAAACCCTCACAAATGTCTTGTTCTATTTCCCGAAGTATCAGAAAATGGCCAATACGAAAGCAAATTATGGCTTCCTTCGTTTCATTGACTTTCACTTTACAAATAATCATTTTTTGCATCGTTTACGTATAAAAATCTGCAAAAAATTGACATATTTCATAATTTTATAGATAAATATGGAATTGACTACTGACGCTTCCACTGATATGATCGGAGCAATTATCAAGAATCAAACCCAGGAAACAATGCAAAACATCGTTACGTTTATAAAATCCATTAAATAAGTGATAATTATTTGAAAAAAGGGAAAAGGGGGAATTTGTGGATCAAGAATCCAGTTTATTTGGCTCTCGGGTCTTTATTTTGCGATTTCTCATCAGCGAAATCATGGAGTTAAACTCTTTAGATGGTTTTCCTCTAATACCATCTCAAACATATGAGGAACTCCAAGCAAATAGCAATTTGACTTTTTATTCAGATTCGGAATATGGGAACTATCCTGTGACTTTAAATAGTTCGTCTATATGGAAACCAAATGGATCTGTTGATTCGACAGAAGGAAATGTTACTTGAATAAAAAGATTATTATAAATGATTTTTCATTAAGAATTGGATTGTTGCTACTGCACAAATTGACCGGTTTTTGGGTGCGCTTTGGTTGACTAATCCGAGCAATTTTTTCAAAAGGATTAATTTCTATTACATAGTGGGAAACACACAAATTTTAAGGACGTTCCCAGGGGAGAAAATCCAGAACCCTAATTTGGTGCTTAATCAATCAAACACACCTTATGGTATTGTATTTTATTAGAAATTGTTTTGAGATCATACGTGTTTAGAACTTTATTATGAATATGCTTTGATGATCTTACAGAATGCTTCTGATTTTCCTTTTGCATATTTGAATGGACCTTATCTTGATGTCAAAACCTATGGATATCCAATCTGCAGCATTAATGCCCTCATGATGATCAACCAGACTTTTAAAGGTTTTATTAAATTTGATAAAAAATGATCAGAGGAAAAATAATTTGAAGGGGTAATTCAACTTGAAATGAGAAAGTTTTTCTTTGACAATTACACGCAAAGTTCTTATAATAAATAATTTTTTTTACATTAATTGTTCTTTGCTTTACATTCATTATACATAAATATTTTCATGATAAATTACCTAATTTATAATATACATGGTAATTTTTTCATCATAAATTATTTCATTAAACATAATAATTGCTTCCTTTTTTTGTGTAATGATAAATGTTTTTATACGATAATCATAATTTATAAAATAATCATTTTATATGATAAAGCATCATTTTATTTGATAAATCAGAAATTTTTTAATTTTAACTTTTTTCAATAGACTTCAATTTCTTAAAAACGGGATTCGGAATGCTCTTCAATTTATATGGAATGGTGATTGGGAAACCTGTTTTTTGGATAGACATTAGCGACAAAGTTATTGTTTCCATCATAGATATAAATAACAGAACTGGAATAACGCTGGATTATTGGAATTTGTTATCAGTGGCGAGAATCAACAATAACACTCTCAGAGAAGTCAGGATCCTTGATTTTTATTTTAACTATCAAGATTACTATGAAAGCACAGTTGTTCTTCCACTTGACATTTCAACATCCCAAGTATTTTTTCTTCATAATTATTGAAAAAATTGCGTAAATTCTTATAAAAAAGTTCGGAAGATGGGAATTCGGAGTAAAGTTATATGTCGAAACGAATGAAATTGAGAGTATTCAGGAGAATTTGCGTGAAATAATGACAAATAATAAAGAAGTCATCACCTTTCTGGCATTGATATTCTGTTTATCTACTTTGGGATTTGTTATCGTCTTCAGCTTCAAAGTCACCATGACAATTTCGAAGCCTTTGAAGAAACTCATTCGAGTTGCGGATGTCATTAATAATAAGATTACTGAACGAGAAATTTTGGGGCAGGTTCGGAGTGAAATTCAGGATCTACCTGAGGTTTGTAATTAATTTTCATGGAAATTTAATTTTTATTAAGGGAGAATATCAATTGAGACATTTAGTTAGGGCTTTCAAAGATTTCATGGGTGTTGTCAATAATCAAAGAAGAACAAAAGAGACAAAAATCTTAAGCAAACCAATTTTTTATCCGCTGAATCAGTTTCATAAGGATTTTGTGGAAAAAGCTAAGAAAGGAATATCAGATATAAATTGGTACGGTTTACTGGAACAGATTCAGAATGAAGTTGATGAGGACTCATTGGAGTTGTTGGAAGAGGGGGAGAAGAATGATTTTTGAATAGTTTTTAATAATTAAACATTGTCTTTTATCCAAGGCTTGGAAAAATTGTTCATAACTCATTTATCACAAATAAATAAAATAAAATGGTTGTTTTTTTTTTAAATGGGCCAAGTTTTTTAAATTAATTTTTAATTTTATTTTAATTTAAAAAACTTTAAAAAAATTGTCCCTTTTTTTTCTTAAAAATAATTTTAATCACTTTTTTTAAAGAAACAAAAAACGAAAACAAAAAAATTTGTAAAATCGAAAAATGAAAATTAGTTCAATAAATATTAAAAGCCTATAAAATATTTTTTAATTATTGAAAAAATTTGTATTAAACTTTATCAAACTACCAAAAAAATATATATTTGCCTTCCAAAAAAAATGTCAAATGAAGAATATGATGACGTTGCCGCAGACAATCATTCCCCGAACTTAACTTTCCTTAGAAACACGAATTTCAACACCAAATTCCTTCCAACAGAGAAAATTGTCCACAAATCCTATACCAGTTCCATTTCTTCATTAGTAGAGGATTCCAGTTCAAGTAAAATCCTATTCTCTTTTAAAAAAAATTACAATATCTAGGTATAAAAGAAAAGAAAAATGACAGCAAAAAAAGCCAAACATATTCGAGCAATCGAGAAAATTTACTTGTCGAGGCGATAAAAAACAGGTCTGTCAAGTCTAACAGAACGGACCAAGAAATGCACAATATCTCCAAAATTTTTGTGGAAAAAAAGGATGAAATCATGGAGGATCATCCTTCCAAAAGAACCCCTTCTTTGGTGAACATCAACCGAATTATATTGAAATCGAAGCAAATTTTAAGAAAAGTTCGCAAAACGTTGCAAATGCGTGAATATCAGAAGACAAAGACTCGGAACTTCCATTTTGTGAATGATTTTACTATGGAAATAACAGACAAAAAGAATGAAAAGATTAATAATGTGTTTTTCCTTCGAATGGCGAATTTACAGAAAACAATGGGCATGAAAATAGTGAATTTTTGTTCAAAGTCTCTGAATAAATTTTTTATAATCTGGCTAATGTTTTATATGAGTTTCGTGGTCGTGATAAATTTCCTGTTGACAGTGGACATTTTCTTCAAAGCGAATACCCCTCTTGAAATCTTCCCGTTTATGACTTTAGCATTATGTTTATTGATTTTGAACGTTTTGTTTAATGTTTTTAGATTAAAAATTCCGAAGAAAGTTCATGAGAAAAAGCTTTTGCTTGATTTTTTCAGATCGATTTACTTTCTTGACTTCACATGCTTTATAGTGATTATATTAACCATATGCAATGTTTTGACGACGAAGGATTTTTGGCTATTAATTTACCTTTTCCAACTCCATAATTATATGCCATTACATAATTTCATCATAAGGACATTATTTTCACAGAAACAACTCCAACAATACTTCATTCTTTTAAGCCTTATAGTGAGAACATGGGCTTTAGCTCATTCATTAGCCTGTATTTCATATTATTTGGCTCTTGAAAATCCAATACCTGATTATTTCACCTGGGATTCTCAATACCTGACCGCTTTACATGATAGTCTATCAACGTTGTTCCTGATAAACAGTCAAAATCTCCAGATTTTTAAAAAATCCATAGGTTTTTCTTGTGTTGCCATTTTTATTTCAGGGTTCTGGTATTTATACATCTTGAAGACTTTCATAGGCAGCTTTAATGAACAAAAAGAAAAGACATTTGAAACTTTTGAAGAGGAACATTTCAAAGGATTGATCCGTTGTATGAATTCGATGAAAATTAAGAAGGGTTTGATTTTGAATGTGAAAGATTATTTGGAAAACATTGAAAAAGAAAATAAAAATGTGTTGATTTCTTTAACCGGCAATGAAGCATTTAATAAATTATCGTTGAACCTCAAAAATGATTTCCTCGCTGCCACACAAATTAAGGTGTTTGGGAATTTACCAATGCTGAATAAAAACTTCTCGGAAGCCTTTTTGAGAAAGCTACTACCAAAAATGATGGTCACTCATTATAATCCAGAGAACATCATATATAATGTAAAAAATTTTATTAAACGATAAAAAGCTAAAAATTTTAAAGAAAGCAGATCCTGGAGAAGAATTTTTGTTCATCCTAGCCTTTGGACAAGTTGAACTTTATGTAAATCTTGGCAAAAAACAAAATATACAACATACATTCAAAAAAGTTCCTGTAATTGTTTTTTTTTTTAAAAAAAAAAATAAGAAAAGAAATATTTTTTTTTTTCGTAAAAAAAATTAGAATTTTTCACAAAATTGCAATTTTTAAAATATTTGTTAATTTTTAGAAAGGAGATGTATTTGGAGAATTCTCCTTTTTCGTTGATTCTCCAAAAAGTCATTTTGCGAAAGCAGTGACTCCCGTTTCCATCTATAAAATCTCTCGGCAGGACTTTCTCGACCTTTTGAAGAATTTTCCTGAAGATTATGTACATTTCTCTTAATATTTCGATTTAAAGTTTTTCAAAAAATCAGGAGAATTATTGTTTCATCAAAGACTCTTTAAAGCTCTACGGTGATTTCAAAGTTCTTCAAGTGCTTTGCAATTGTTGTCAAGCCACTGACCACGACATCGAGCATTGTCCTGTTTTAACCCTTCAACTAAATGCTCAGGAAGTTATAAAACGCCATCAATTTTCCCGCAGCCAAGATAGATTCTCAATCAAGCGAAAACCCAAGAAAAGGATGAATTCCCTTTGCAATTACAGACAAATTGAGAGCCAAGCCTTGAAAATTGAAATCCCAGCGAATTTTAGCAGTTCCTGTGACAAATCAGAGAACAACACCGAAGAAAACAACACTCAAACCAACATTTCCAACAATTTCAAAGCCCCCGTATCCAAACCCAAGTCGGATCCTCCTCCAAACAAAGACGGTTCCCTAAAATGTTATGAGACTTTAGATGACATCGGAGCCCCTATAAGATCAAATTCAAAAAAAGGATCTTTAATAGGTGATGTCAAGCTTCAAAATGATAAAAAAGATGAATCCTGGAAATCCTCAGTTTTGGATTTCGACCCTTTGAACCAAAAGTTCTGCTCATTAGAAATATTGATGGAGGAAAAATCAAGACGGAAATACAATAATGAAAAGGGATCCGAACCTGAATTAAACCCAAATTTAATGAAAGGTCAGGAGAAAGAAAAGGAGGAAGAAAAGGAAGACACAGGAGGCAATGGAACTGTTTTCACTGGGGATTCCAGAGTTTCCAAAATTGTTAATCAAAATAGCAAACAGGAAGTAAAAAAGAGTGTGTTTAATAAAAGCGCCTCCAATGATGATATCAAAAAGCGCAACTCAGCCTCATATGGGTCATTTTCAATCAATTCTCTACAAAATTTGAATTTCTTCAAGGAGGATCATTTTTTCCAAACCGATGAAATTCTTGGCGGGACCAACAAGAACACCACGACTGTAGCAACAATTCAAGAATTTTTGTTGAAGAATTTTGAGTCGATGAGCAATTTTAAGGTGTATTTCCCACATAATAATTTTGAGAATGTGATTAAATGGTGTAGAATTCTACAGAAAGGGAAAAGAAAATGAGAAAAATTTATCTTATTTTAAAGTCAACTCTTTTATAATTTAAAGGTATTAATTCAAAATGAGAGAAATATTAAGGAGGAATTAACTAATTTTATTGAATTTCTTGAAATTTAAGCAAAAACCAAAAACAATAAATACGCCTTTTTGAATTTATTAAAGATTTTAAACATTTTTCATAAAATATTCATAATTCCTACATTCCATGAAAAGATCATCAGCCGGCAATAATGCTATTCATAAAAACGAGCCCCCAGTCGAACAATATCGTAAAGAAATCGGCAAGCATCAGGAAGTAATTGAAAACCCCAACAGTGTTAAGAAAAGACATGAGCATAAGGAAAAAGCAAGAGGAGAAAATCTGACCGAAAAACCCCAAGATTTGCAAACAGGAATCACCAAGACCATCTATATGTTGTTATTATGGGCAGTATTGATAGGTGGTGCTTATTTTTTGATTCAACAACTTATGAAACCAGCTGAACATCCATTTACTGGAGACGGAAAGTCATAGAGAGAAAATACATTTTGGATGACACCCAAAATTTAATTAAATCTTTTAAAGGATTGAAATCAATGGACTTTTTAAAGCGGGACCTAAAAAAAATATATTGCAATTTAAAAATATAGAAAATTCATCAGCAGTAAAAACATAATTTTCATTCAGGAAATTTCAAGAAAAATATAAAAACAATTTTTAAATAATTCATGTTTTTTAAAATGAAATTGAAAAATAAAAAATGGAAACAACGTTTATTAGAAAAACCACTTAATTATTCAAAGTTTCCTTCAAAGGACATTTGACTTTCTAGGTCCAAATGGTGGTATTGAAATAGCCAGTTTGAGCGGACATGATGCTAGTGAGGATTGTTGAAGGTCTCATGTTCGGAACAAGGTTCAAAACACCATCAAACATGCTTTGGGCATTGATTCCTTCTCTTGTGATTGCTTTCATTCTAATTTCAGCCGGCACTCTTCTATAATCGCTGGCTGGATCAGGAAGATCTCGATCATAATTGGTTTGAACAAAGTACCATTGATCAGGTTGATCTACATTAATTTGTGTCACATTATTCACACCATCTCTATCTCTGGTGATCACCACCCCTTCATTCTTCTTCACTCCAGAAACGATCAAATAACAAGGAGCTGCAAATTCTTCACTACTGAACATTTCTACTGCAGAGGTGAAATTTTCTGCATTTTCCAACACTTTCCTGATGAAATAAGGAACTGCGAAGGTCTTCTTGAATAATACCTCATAAATGGTGTCCCAAGGGCCACCCTTATTTCTTTCATTGATTGTAACTCCGAAGGCACCTGGTCGCAAACCAGTCACCAAGCCCAAATACCCTGCTTCTCCATCACCTTCATATAACATAGTGCCATTCCTCCAAAATCTCAATCTAATGGTCACTTCGGCCAATACTTCTTTGAAGTTATAATCGAGGTTTCTTCCATGGAGAATGTTACCCTCATTATCAATGCTGATGATTGAAGTGCAAGAAGCCAGGATCTCATAAATGAAATTCATCAAAAAAACTTCTCCGAATGTCAAGCCCGAATACTTGGCCACCCCCAACAATTCCTCGTAGCAGTTTTCATGGGAATATACTAATTCCTCATAAAATCCTAAAGCTTTAATAGTATAATCTGTCACGTTGATAAATTGTATGATTGTGTTCTTAAGGGCAATAATGCCTTGTTTTTTAGCCAGCACAACCTCTTTGAAACGCTCAGATGGAGGCAGATCTAAATTAATGTTGAAGACCTCTGGGGCTTTGGGTATGCCGTCTGCATGGAGAAGCAATGGCAAAAGGAATAGACAATAAAATATCATGCTTTTGGAAAAAGGTGTCGTTTTTTGTTTTTTGGAGGAGTTTTGAATTTGAAATCCTTTTTTTAAAAACTTTCGGGAATTTAAAAATTTGGAAGCTTCATATATCTTGTTCAGCTCTTTTAGGATTTAAAATTAAAACGACTTAAAAAAGAGTCGTCGGCTGATCTAATTACAAAAAAAAACAAATACAAATTTCAAAAAAAAAATATTTATAAGAAGCACTATCAAAAAAATGTTCAGAATTTTTAATTCCTTACGGGTCTTCCAATTACATTCCTTACCCTCCCATCGTGTCCTGTCTCAAGCATTTGCAATTTCCAAGCCTAAGAACACTCTTTTCGATCGTTTAGGAGGTGAAGTCACCCTAAATCGTGTCCTCGATGTTTTCCATGCCAAAGTGTCCAACGATAAAAATCTCAGTGCATTCTTTAAGGAGTTTTTGCCACAATTTCGGGAGCATCAACGCAAAACTCTAATGATAGCTTTCGGAGATCCCAGCGGGTATGCGACAAGAGATATCAAATCTTTTCATTCTGTTTCCCATATAAAAGAAAAAGATTGGGAAGTATACATCGGCTACTTGAAAGAAAGTCTAGGACAAATCGTTTCAGATAAGGATAGCGTGAATGAATCAGTGGCAATTGTGGAGAAGTTTAGGAAAGTCGTGGTGGAGAAGACAGTGTTTGAGAAAATCAATAAAAACGTCCAAATGATTTCTGATTCTGTGGGGAATTTATTCGACAGATTGTTGACTGATGTAGAGACCAGAGACTTCTTCTTGAACCATGATGTGTTGATGATAAAGCGAAAATTGACTGATTATCTGGTGAACATATTAGGTGGTTCCAATAAAGTTACTTATAAAGACATGAGATCTGCGCATAAGGTGTTGGATTTAAACGATCGCCATTTCTACATCTTCAAAAAACATCTCAATGATGCATTGAGATTACATGGTTTCACCCATGATATTATCGATGAGATCTTGTTTATCGTGGAAAAGAGAAGAGTTGAGGTCTTGAACAGAGAGAAGCCTTATGAAAAAGTTGGTTATGAGGTGGGGGTCGCTAAAATCGTGGATAGAATGTATGAATTGATACCTGAAAATCCTCTCCTCAAGAGCTTCTTCGAAGATGTAGATATTGACAAAGTCAAGGAGGGACAAAGAAGATTCATTAGTGGCATCCTCGGAGGCCCTAAATATATAGGCAAAGATATGAAAAGCATTCATGGAAAAATGAATCTCGCAGATGCGCACTTTGATGCATTCAAAGGCTGCTTTGAAACAGCCTTGAGAGAAATCAAGCTGAATCATGATGATATAAGGGATTGCACTTATCAGTTCGAAAAGCAAAGACGATTGGTTTGTTCGATCAGTTTGTATGAATTGCTCGGTGGGGAACCTTCAGTCATGAGGATAGTACATGTAATGGCAAAAAAAATGAGGGAAAATGAACATTTGAAAGTCTTCTATGACAAGGCTGATGATAGTGAGATGAAAGCAACGCTGCGAGCAGAAATCATGCATACATTGGGAGGACCTTTGAGTTTTCGAGAAAGGGATATAAAATCCGCACATCAAGGATTGTTCATCACCAAAGAACTTTTTAGAGAATATAAAAGTTTGCTCTTCCTTTCCATGAAGGAAATCGGGGTCGTGGATAATTTAATTGTGCAAGTCATAAGAATCTTGGAGAACAAAAGCGGGTTGGTTATTGCGAAGGAGAATAAAGAAGATTTGAAAAGACAAAATATCATTTAACTCTTATTCGTGTTGAGAAATAGAGAAGAAAAAGAATTTAAAAAGAAACATAGGAAATTGGTAAACGAGATTTTTTTAGTTTTTTAATGAGCAAGCATTGTCTACTAATTCTATCATTTCTTTATTTAGGAAGTGACAAATTAATCGAGTTAAATCCCAATACAATTTCAACTTTTTTGATTTTTGTTTTGGAATTTAAAATCCACACATTTGACAAAGAAATTTATGATTGTTATAAAAATAATAAAAACAAAACTTTTTTTGGGAAAAAAATTTGAAAAAATTGAAAGAAATTAATCAAAATTTCTTTTAAACATATAGATGTAATGCGTCGCCTTTCCTGAAACAGATTAAAAAATAAATTTTTTTTTTT
>Ga0302186_10002074_pt1 | contig 15789 bp, 8 predicted proteins | sample II_Bog_E1_2_FD_198782 | JGI IMG/M metagenome (GOLD analysis project Ga0302186, IMG submission 198782) | Peat permafrost microbial communities from Stordalen Mire near Abisko, Sweden - II_Bog_E1_1 | ecosystem: Environmental > Terrestrial > Soil > Wetlands > Peat | place: Sweden: Abisko, Stordalen... | reverse complement strand
TCACGAGCAGTTCGGTTGACTTGAAATACCTTGATGCACATTATCGTCTTTGCCTGGGAAATAGAATCCCGCGAGTCCCCAATCTATGAGTTTGAATTCCCTTTTGTATCGGTTGATCATGACATTGTGAGGTTTTACCAGCTTTTGATATTCAGGATTATTGACATATTCAAAGATCTAAGAAAATATGATAGATTTATATTATGAAACTATAAAATGAGTTAAAGAGGGAAATCTTACAAGACTGGTGGTTCGTGATGTGGAGTCCTTGACAACATCTAGCAGTTTGACGATATTGGTACCTAGGATATGTGCGGGGGATGATGTTCTTATCAAAGCTGGCACCCCCTTGGAACTCCCACCCGCCATATATTTCCCCTTCCAATATTGTTATTGGTATTTGCTGCCATTGGGTTATCATATATGGCTTCATGTTATGGTCATCACATCCCTTGTTCGGGTAACTCTTGTCGCCCTTGAAATCTTTGAAGTTGTCGTATTTCCTGAGGTGCAGGTACTTTAGCCCGTCGAACATTTGACTCATTATTCATTTTGATCTCACCAACGATTTTCCCTGAAACCAAAATCCAATTTATCCTCTCATGTCAGAAACGACCCCACTCATGGTTTTTCCTGCATCACACTTATTTTTTTTGACATATAAATGCGCTTCGCATTGGGTTTCTTCAAGAGTTTTCTTCATTTTACCACTTCTGCCTCAAATTTCTCTATGGAGTTCAATTCTTTTTCCTTTAACTCCTTTTTCCTATCTTCACATAGTCGATGTTGGTTTCTGGTTTTTGGGAATTCATTGTTTCTTTAAAATTTGGTTTTAAAAAAATTTCTGTGTCTAATCAGATGGCAGACGCTAATTATTCTAATTATTAAAAATGCCAATTTTTCAAAAATTAAAAAAATAATTTTAAAAATCATAATTTTTTTTTTTTTTTTATCACATGCTAATATAATCATTAATTAAAAGGGAATACTAAATAAATTTGGCTTTTTCTGGGTTCAAAGTTGAAATCATAGAATCATTTTTTTCTATCGAAGCAGTTTCGAACGTCCAAAAACTATTTTTCAAAACTTCATAGATTTTAAAAAACAAACACGCAAAAAAAAAAAAGGGCTTCGAATTAAAAACAATTAATAAAAAAAAGGTCGTGGAAATGTATTCACTGTAGTTTAGTGTGTACAGTGCACTTCATGTGGGACAGGCCTGTTATTTAAACATTTCTGTCCAATGTCCTTTTATTTTGTTTATTATAATTTTTATCTAGTCTTATAGACAGTTTTAGGGCGCCCAAGGCATAAAAGCCTCAGAATAAAAGTTAGAATGAAGGAAACAATAAAAACCCTAAAGTTAATAAAACAGATTTAACAGATAGTTTTCCGATTCAGGAAAAAAAAATTTTTAATCCATTGCCAATTTATGATTTTGCAAACTTTTTGATTAAAAATGCTTAAAAATTTTTAAATTTACCTCAATTATCCAAAATCTTTAGAAAATTTTTAGGCAATAATGGACAGTCGAGTCGAGCAATCAAAAGTTCATTTCTTCGAGCATCTTTCAATAGAGCGTTTTTCCAGGTTTTTCCTTTTCTTCTACCTTTCATATAAACCCATAAAAAAAATAGTTACCTTCGTTCCGCCTTTCAATACACGACGAACATATTATTTGAACGATTGCCAATTTTAGTGAATTTCCGTTATTTCCAAGATGAATTGCTCTTCCTTTTGGAAACCTTCCTTCAAAGTTATTTCCTAACTAAATATAACGCGACTTATGCTGAATATTTCTACGGATATGCTCGTAAAGATATTTCGAGTTCCCCAATTACAATGAAGAAAAAGAAGCTGTTAGTTCTAATCTTTACAACTTTTCTCCCTTATCTCAGAAAAAAAATGGAACAAGTCTATTGATTTTATTAGTTTTTCCTTAAATTATTCATTAGAAATATCATGAAATACAAATGCTCCTTGAAAACCCTCTATCGAGAAGACCCATATTAAAAGTGCTTTATTGCCATTTTTTCAGATTCTTTCATCTATCCTCTGAACTTCTGGATTTCCTCTTCAACATCAAATATCTGCTGACACCTGAATCCAAGAGCTATTCCCTTGGCTTTTTCCTCTTAAATCAACGACTTGATAAACTGGAAGAACTTTCAAATTCCACTGAAAATTCGAATTCCATCATCGAATTCCTTAAGAAATATTTCGTGTTCGCATTATTCCTCTTAACAAAATTCTTTGATTGGTACTTCCAACCAGCCAACAATGTCCAAAATAACCCAGATCTTGATAATAAATTAGTTAAACCACCATATAAATCTGATCAAGGCATTTCGCAGAGTTCCAGCACTTTTAATTATTGCCAACTTTGCAATAAAGAGTTCAGAAATCCCACCTGTCTCTCAGTTTCCGGTTATGTTTTCTGCTATACTTGCATCGAAGAATACGTGAAAAGACATGGAAAATGCCCAATTTCACAATTAAGCTGCTCGCTGCAAAGCCTGCATAAAATCTATAAGAACTGAGATATAAAAATAAATTATAAGTTATTAATAAACATTCAACGATTAATAAATTCTTACTTCATAACCCTATCTGCAATGATCGGGTTTCATTTTTTTTCTCAGCTTAAAAAACTTCAATTTTTCCATTTAGTGAATGGAATTTCGGCGTCGGCGCACAATCCGACGAAAACATCACGAAACTACTCAACAAGGAAAATTTGACTATTGAAGACATCCTAGATGAAGAAAACATTCTGGAGGATCTGAGGTTAAGTTCCAAGAAATTCAGCGATTTGTATGGTTTTTTTCATGTGATTTTCGAAAAAAAAGTTTCTAGCATGGGAACCAACCCTGATTTCATCAAACAAATGATCACTTATATCATTTCAGAACCTGATTTATCAAGAAATCCGAAATTCTTCCAAAAATTCCCATTTAATTCGTCAGAAATCTTCTTCCTGGAACTCGAGGAAATCATCAACGCGTTTTTCCCCCAAAATGTGGAAGCCAATGAAAGCAAAATCGTCAAAACCGAAATGAAGAAGTCATTATTGGAGGAAGAACCACATAATGCGAATGTCAATAATGTTAACGATATCGAAAATAGCGATATGATGGAGAAATGCATGGGTTATTCGAATCCAGTATGCTCTCCAAAAAAGGAAAAGAAAGATTATCCAGATGATGACCTTATGGAGCAGAAAATGACTGCATTTAAGCCTTTGGACAACAATCATTTCGATCCATTCAAATACGCAAGTCATCAAAGTCTTGCCTTTATCGAAAAAACAGGCACTTTTGAACTTTTGGATCATTTATTCAGTTTTTTGGAAAATTCTGAAAAACAGCTTAATTTAACGATGGCGGGTTATTTCGCGAAATGCCTTCATGCATTGATGAATAAGCGATTTATGGATGTAAAATTTTAAATTTTATTAGGGGGATTTATTAAAAAAATGGTGGGCAGTTGACAGCGTATTTGGAGGACAGACCGGGAATTTTACAGAATATGATCAGAAATTGCGGGAATTTGTCTATTTGCGAGATTATTTCGAGATTGATTAGAGCTGATAAGCCGTTTAGTAATGAGGATTATTTTAACCAGGAGATCTATTTCTATGTAATATTTTTTTTTTCTCTTTATTTCCTAATATTTTCTTTATTTTCTTAAGATTTTCTTTATTTTTTCTAAATATTTTCTTATATTTTCTTATATTTTCTTATATATTCTTATATTTTCTTATATTTTCTTATATTTTCTTATATTTTCTTATATTTTTTTCTTATATTTTCTGATTTTTTTTTAATAATTCATATTTTCTTATATTTTTTCTGAATATTTTCAGAATATTGTCTTATATATTTTTTCTTAATATTTTCTCATTTAATTAATTGATTTCTTTAGGAACTAAGAAAAAACCTTCTTAAAAGTCTAATGGAAAAGTTCCAAACAACGGCAATAAAAGAAGTACCCATCAATAATCCTTTTTGTTCTCTCTAAAATTTCTCATACCTCCAGGAAATCTGTAACATTTGTAACGTTCTCTGTGAATTCATCTATAAAAACCGTCGAATCAACGGTGGCAAGGATCTATTAGAGCATATGATCCATAAATATCTCCAGACTTTTTTCCAGAATATCGTGAAATGCACGAATTCCTTTTTAATATTCTCCTCAGCCACGGTCATAGTTTCACTTTTGGACCTATATTTGAATAAAGAGGCTCAAGTGCTTGAATTTGTGAATCTTTCTAAAGTAATTCTTTAATAATATGTGATTTCATTAGAAAAACAACCTATATATATATATATTATATATATAAATAGAGTATAGAAATGAATGATAATTTTGAGGCCGCGAGTGTAAATGATCTAAAGGAATTAAACATTAGAGAAAGTCCGATAATTCCATATCTCGAGGAATATTTGCCTGAGATTTTGAAGATTCTCAAGCAATCAGAAGGTCAAGTCATTGAAAGTATGATAGGAGTTCAACAATATAGTTTCGGAACGGCACGATTGAAATTATTGGATATCGTGAATTTGTCATTGAATTTCACTGAAGATACGAAAATCATGGAAATCATGAGGGAACAAAGAGTCGCTGCAGTTTTATTGGTAAGTTCTAACCAAAGACAAAGATGTGTTTTTATAAAGGAATTTATTTATAGAAATTGCTCACGGAATATGAATGGAATAACTTCCTACATTATAAGGTCCAGGTCTTTTTCTTCCATGTGATAGAAAAGGGCAGTCCAGACTTTAAAATTCATCTTTTTGAAGATTGTCTAGTCTTAGATACTATAGTTTCCTTAATGACTATGGATGATTTCGTTATGGAGAAGTAACCCTGGAAACTAATAATTAAAGAGAGAGATATTTATTATAAAATAGACCTCATGAAAGAAAAGTCAAAAGAGGTTATAGAGGCTTTTTAGTCAATATCGCTAATAAGATCATCGCACTCACTCAAGATCAAAGTCTTAAGGAATTAATGGAGAAAAGTAAAGCTTATATTAAGAGAAAATAATGCATTTTATGGGGTTCTTTAGATAAGAAATGGAAGGATTTCGCTGAAAAGACCTTAGACCCCATCAATTTGAAAAATAACAGCTTATTAGGCAATGAAGACCCTAAACAGACGACGAATTATAAGATCCAACAATCGAAAAAAGTAAGAAAATCATGAAAAAATAAAGAAAATTTAGAGCAATTCATACTTTTTTAAATAAAAAGATATTCCAAAATAACCAAAATGAAGGAAAATTAAAGGAAGAAGTCATAAAAGAGTAAAAATCGCGTTTTTCTAATAAATTACTAGATTTTCTCATGAAATAGCGAGGCTTTTCACGATAAACCCATGATTTCCTCCGCAAATTTCGATATGGACAGCAAATTAGTAAATTCTTAGCTTTTTTTTTAGAAAATCTCTTTAATTTTCAAGGATTTGGCAAAAAAACCACCCTTGGCTGATTAAAAAGGAATGAATATATGAAATTTTTTCTAAAATTTTGACTTTTCTGAGCAGTTTTCAGCTAAATACCTATTTTACGTTAAAAACCTAAGAAAACATATTTTTTAAGCAAAAAAAACCTCGTAATTTATATTTTATGATGAAAAAAACCTCATAATTGAGCTCAAAACCTAATTTTCTTAAAAAAACTTAATAATTTCTAATAAAAAGCCTATTTCTAATAAACTTAATGGCACATTTTAATGCTACTGCAGATATTTTCTATAGAATCTCGATATAAGAGTCCTTCAATGACAATATTGACCATTTCTCTAATAACTTTGCAATATTTCTGATAACTACTGGAAATCTCTTGATTGCATAGATAATCCACTATTTCCTTGAGGTTTCTTTGAACGCATTCATATTGCGGAGTTGGAAATCTGGACCTTTTTCTCAATAAAAACTTGTTTTTCTTCTTGATCTGAAGGAAAGAATTCGCGATATAAGCCTTTTTCACATTTTCTTTATATTTCTCTTTCACACAAGGCCTCAGATAATGACAAGGTTCGATAGAACAGCAATTTTCCCCATTAGCTTCATTAGAAATTTCTCTCGAATTCGTGATATTTGAGATTTCTTTGATTGAAATAGCTGTTTTGCTTGAGAAATTGGCTATGATATCATCGTTATAAGGAGATTTATGGGATTTTTTAATGAAATCCGGATGGCCTTCATAAACATCATCGAATGAATAATTATTCATGGTTTTCCCATAATCATAACTGCGATTATTTACTTTGATGCCTTCTTTATTATTGGTTTGGACTCTTTTGATTAGGAATTGTTTAGGCGAATTAACCTCTATTTTCGTCTTATATTTATATTTAACATCGGTTTTATTGGTGGAATTATCATTATTTTCCTCAGTACTGCCTATATTTTCCGCATTATCCAAAATATCTCCTATATCATAAGGCTTATTATATTCATCGCTTTGAGCTTCGCTATTATAATGCAACTTAGAATCTGATTGATTGAATTCTTTATCTAATTTATGTTCGACTTCTAAATAATCATCAATATCATCAGGATTCATGACGATAGTCTTAGTAACTGAGCCTAAATCTGTGATAGTTGTTACAGTTCCTTTATTTCGATCTATTATTCGATGAGTTGAGGGGTGTTTCACATCATAATAAGCCAAATGAGTCTTTGTTTCATTGGAATTGTTATTAGGACCTGGACAAGGGGAATTTTCTGAACAATTGATCATGGAAATATCAGAGATTATATTAGTATTTGATATCACATTCATATTATTAGTATTCGCGTTGTTTATATTGGGAAATTGAAGAAATGAGGTCTTTTTTAGGTCTTGGAAACGAAAAGCCTTGAAAATATCAAAGGGATTCGATTTCTTAGGAGAGGAATTATTGGATTTTTGAGGTTTTCCGGTTGAAAGACTCGACATTGAAGATAAAGTCTTATTAGCTAGAGAATTTAGGATATTTAGACTGGATTCTAGATCGAGAATATTATGATTTTCTATAGAATTCATCGATTTTCCTTTAATTATTTGATCTTTATTCGGATTTGATTGATTATTGATGATTTCTATTGTAAAATTGAGGTTTTTCGAGGGGTTTTCTTGTTTTTCTAAGGATTTGCTATGGTTTTTCGTTGGGAAATCAAGCTTTTCGCTGGAATTTTTGCTAGAAAATTCATGAGTCACACTGAAAGAATGAGGGATTTCTAATATTTTATTATCAATATCCTCGAAAATGATCCTTTTCCGCTCAAGACCTTGAAATTTCGTTTCATTTTTATCGGTTTCCTCAGAAAATACGTCTTTTTCTTCATTTTCCCCATTATTTTGGCTTCTGGAGATATTGGAATTTAATGAAAAAGTCAAGATATTATCGTTTTTTATCTCATTTATCGGGAAATTCTGAGTTTGGATGTAATTTTGCTCAGAATCCTGGATTTTCTCGAGATTATTCTTAAAATCCAGGTTATTATTCTTAAAATCCAGGTTATTTTCAATCCTTTGGGTAAGGATTTCAGAAAAATTATTATTTTCAGCTAATTTCGTTTCATTTTCAGCTGTTTTCAAGTCATTTTTAACTGTTTTCGATTCATTTTTCATAGTTTTTTCCTTATTTTTAGCTGTTTTCCCCTTGTTTTTAACAGTTTTTTCCTTATTATTGTTCTTTTTCGGAGTGAAAGTCGGGATTTCTTGATATTCTTCATTTATAGTCTTTTTTGGTGGACTCATGACATCTGAATTTGTGAAATCGAGCATTTTCCTCGACTTTTTCCTTTGAAAATCCTCATCTTCGGCCATGAAAGTGAGGTCTTTTTCCTTTTCTGTTTCGTTTTTATTTGTCTCATTACAAAGTTTCGCTGTGACATAATAGACATGATCTCCATCAGGCTTTAATCCTAATTCTTTTCTTTTATCTTCTCTCATTTTCGCTTCAAAAAGTATTTTCCCTAATACATAACATTATAATTCCTTTATATAATAAAGAAAAGGCTTTACATTGAGAGAAAAAACCAGGATCTGGAGCCCATTCTCTTTGTCTTTCCTTTATATAGATGGTATCTAACATATCGGGACATTCAGCTGAAATATCGAGAAGTCTATCGAGTCTTTGGAAGAAATAATTACATATCACACAGGCTTCAGAAGAAATTAAGGTCCTATCGATTTTCTTAAGGAAAAACTAAAGAAATTATTGATTTTTTCCTAAGGAAATTTTACTTCATTTGGAGCTGAGAAAATAGTAGAGTTCTTACTGAGGACTTGACAATTGAAAAAGACTGCTTTTATATAGAGAAAAATTAATGTTAGAAAGAACTTCATTTGATTTTTATTTAATAATTATTCGAGAAAATTCAAAGAAAATAAAAGAAAAAGTGGGCTTTTAATTAAATACAGTTTCTTTTATTTTAATAATATCAATGATTTGGAATCGTATTATATTGAATCAGGACTTGACTTTCAATATCTCTTAGGATCTTTAATAAATAAAAGACGTTGAAACTAGCTGAGACCTTTTCAGACCCGAAAGTGCAGCTTAAATAATAAAAAAAATCAATATTTTTTATAGAAAATAAAGGTTTTTTTTTCTTACATCGCCTTGAAATTAGCTGTTCTTTTAAGTTCTATATATTTTTCCAATGAAATTTCCACTCTAAAAGACGAATTTCTAGATAAAATTAAAGAGAAAATTACGTCTGTAAGGTCACTTCATTGAAATAATAGCCTTTTAGACATCTTATGAAGATATTAAGCCAATGTTCATTCAAATAGACGATTTTTATTAGGAATCCGCCTTCATCGGTGGAATTTATATAGAATTTCAGATGTTTGAGTCTTTTATATTCAAATAAACTTTTTAAAAACTCTCAAATTGGTACATTTTTGGGATTTCCATATTCGTGAATTTACAAGATCTCAAGGTTTTATTATTGAAAAGCTCTGAACTTGTATAAACCCCGAAACTATTGAATTGTTTATTCTTCAAATATTCGAAATTATTCTGCATTTCTATATTCTATAGAGAAAAATCCCATATATAATAAAGACTATTTGTTGTTATTTACCTTCTCATCATCTTCCAAATTAATTATCACAGCCTTTTTATCAGAATTTCTCGGTAAAATCTCAGTTTCAGTCTTTAATAAATCCTTTATAGCCTGTCTAAATATCAGCATCTTATCTCTAGTGATCAGATCCAATGAAGCCAAGGTGTCCCTCAAATAAATCTGATATTTCCTATGTTCTTGTCTTTTCTTTATCAGCTAAACCCCAATAAAAAATTTAAAAAATCGTTTCATAATATTACCAATAAGCCGTTTTCACGTAATTTCTCACAAATTGCAGTATACAACTTCTCCTTTTTCTTTGTTTTCTGGAACGCTAAATCCTCCGATTTCTGGATCTTTTCTTCGAGCTTCCTCATGAAATCGTGGATCTTTCCCACAAGCAAATGATCTTCTTTCTGTTTGGCTCGTTCCTTATTAATATTTATTTCCATTAAAAGGTCCCTTCCTTGTTTCATGACATCCATTGATTTCAAGACATCCATGAAGAGATATTGTAGAGAATCAGCTTCCTGATAATATTTATTGATAATGCTGAGATAATTGAAGGTTCGTAATGGGATCACCTTATTGCAACTAGAATCCCCGCAATATAATTCTTCGCCTTTATTCCATTTTTTGCATTCAGAACATTGCCAACCCTGTTTTTCGAATAAAGTTATTTGAGAAGCATGCGTTTTATCTAATAAATTCCTAGGGAGAAGGATATCACAAGCCAAACAACGATAAAATTGGAACTTTTCATCCATTTGGCAGTTTAAAAGCTGCTTGGGATCGGTTTTTAGGTTAATATTCATACGGAGAGTATCTGAATTATAATCGTTTATGGGTATTTCTTCGAAATTTAGATAATTAAAGATAATCCATATAGGATCTTCTTGTTTTTCTCTTAATAGGAAAGTCTCCAAAGCCAATGTTTTGATGCTTTTACAATAGAGATTATGCAAAATAAAGAGAAATTCCAAAGAAACTTCATATGTCACGATCTTATAATCGAAATCCGAAGTCAAGGTCTCGACCAAATGATTCAAAGTCAAGTTGAAGTAATCGAATTCTGTTAAACTCCGAAAAATGAACTTATTATTGTTTTCATTCTGATGCACGATCAATTCATTAAGAACTTTGAATTTCTTCTCATCAGCATAGACTTCTCTAGCGAAATATTTCTCTATTAATTCTGATAAAATCTTCAAATTATTGGATTTCTCAACAAAAGCTTGGAGATCTTTTGGGATCGTGATATCAAATTGTTCATAATTCTGGATAACATAGATGAGAACTCCGAAATATAGATTTCGTATGAACACTTCTGAATTCATTTCAAGTTTTTCAAGCAACGGATTGAACGAATTCTCGAATTTCTTCTTTTCCTCTTCTCTCACCATATCGAATTCTGTATGTTGTTCGAAATTTTCTCTGACCTTCCTCAATTCGCAATGTTTATATATTTCAATCACAGCTGAATGCAAATAAGTCAATTCCTTAGTCACTACAGCTTTTTTTGATTTCTCTGCTTGTCGAATGTTATATTGGAATTTCTCAGCCACTGCACTAACTATAGTCTTCAAATGTTGAAGAAGTACGATGTTTTTCGATTCTCCATCGACATTCTCAGCTCCTTGTTCCTCTTCTTGGAATTCTAAAGCCTTTTGCATGATTTTATGTTTCTCATTATCATTATATTTCTCATTGAGTTTTTCCTTATCGATATAATATTTAATGAAGATTTCAAGGATTGTTTGTCGAGCGAAATTTACTATGAAATTACGATTTAGGTCTTGTTTGAGGAAAAGGATTAGATAAATCTGCCAGAAAATCGAGCCGATTTTGAAGTTTTTGATCTCAGTGATTTTGAAATAATTCTTCACTTCGAATTCGAAGACCATTTTCGATAAGGAAATCAAAGAACATATAGAACTTTGTTTTGAAATAGGGTTGTTATATAAAATATTGATCAATTGGTTGACTTGTGAGTTATTAAGAAGATGGGTTGAGATGATTTTCATGATATAACAAGGATGTAATCTGAGGAAACTGAATAAAGTCTCATAAAGTTGGATATTTTGAAGGATGAAAGTGGGGATTTTATGTTGGATATTTTTGAGAAAAGGGATGTTTTGTATTGCTTTATTTTCGATATTCATGCGAGCATAAATCACAGCATCGATTCTATTCAATAAAATGTTATATTCTTTGGTGAGATTTACTGAGATTTTGATCTTTCTTTCCACCATGACTCGTAAGGATTTTTCAAGATCATTATCTTCTGCCATTAATCGTTCTTCTTTCATTTCTGGTTTCTCAATGAAAAGAGCTTTTTGAAGCTGATCCTGAAGTTGTTTAGAGGAGGCCTCGCTTATATAGCTCTTATCTCCTCCATATCCTCTTTGTGAAGGATTCATTGATTTCCTATCTTTCACTGATATATTCGAGATAGCATTAATGTTATTATTAGAGATATTGTTATTATTATTATTGTTATTATTGTTAATATTGTTAATATTGTTGTTATTGTTGTTATTGTTGTTATTAGCGATATTGTTCATTGCCACAGATTCTCTAGGCATTTGAGCTATGGTTTCCCCTTGAGTTGTCGCTTTATTGCTTTCATTTTGATTATTCAAATCCAAGACATCTTCAGATTCTATGGAAGATTGTTCCTTTATCAACATATCACTTTCATTATTCTTTTTGTCCTCTTTTTCTGAGTCATCATGTGAATTATCCTGCGAATTCTCATTATCTTTCCTCGAAGTGTCAAGATTTGATTTATTTCCTTTCGGAGGAGATGATTTATTGCCTATGGTAGATCTTCCTTGTTTCTGTGAAATCGTGAGGTTCCTTGATTGATTCTTCTCTTGAGCTTCTTCATCCTTTTCTATACAAAAAATCTTCAATTTATATTAGAAAATTTAAAGAAATTACTGCTTTTCTTATCACCAAAAAAAATCACTTTCGTTTTTGGCATCACGAATAACCCCTGATTTTTCTTTTTCTTATCCCCAGAGGCATCTTTATCTTCTTCTTTTTCTGCCATCCTATGTAATTCCTCCACTTTCACCCCTAATTTCCCACTAATTGCGCTTCCCCAAGTGAAAGCCTCCCCATGTTTATTAATACTGGCAGAATGAGTAGGTCCACAGGCCAAAAACCGCATTTGTCTTTTCGCATTACCATCCTTATTTTCAAATAAAAGATTCGGTTGCATGATAAGCTTCGAATCTTCAGCCATGGTCCTTCGTAACCCATTTATCTGGTTTTCCATCATCATTTCCTCTCCACCTTTAAAATAATGTTCTCCTAATCCTAATCGACCGAATAGACTTGACCCCCATCCATAGACATCGTTACTATCACTCAAAGCCAAACAATGAAATTCTCCACTAGCTATCATTTTGAATTTCCGATTCCTTAACTGATCATTGGTTACCTGGGTAAATGTGTCGGCATATTCAAATGATTGACTCACATCTGATAATGGTATGCCTGCATATTTCTTCAATCCACATGAATAGATATATTTATCAACTGATAACAAAACTGAATGATACATCCCTAAAGCCACCATCTCCACCTTTAATGTGTAATCTCCTATGATCAAAGGAACTTGTTTAGGCTTGAAAACACGAATATCATTTGCGGTTTTCTCTTTAACTGTAACTTCTTTTGTATTCATCACTGGATTTGAAACACCCAATTGACCGTAGATGTTGTTACCCCATGCGTATAAATCGTTTCGAAAGGCTGCAATCGCCATCATATGCTCGGGACCACATGCGATGAAACTCATTGGAAGAATATCGTTGATCATCTTGGGAATTGGAATGATATATGAGTTTTTCTCTTCGTGACCCTTAATAAAATGGAATAAAAAACTTCATAAAAATTAGAAATTTGTTAAAAATTAAAAATGTCATAAAAAAAAAGAATGAAAATTTCGATAAAAATCAAAAATTTGATAAAAATTGTTAAAAAAATCGAAAAATTTTTTATAAAAAATAACAAAAAATCTCAATAAAAAAATTGAAATTTTTTCTACCAAACATCCTTGTTCCGAGGTTCCGAAGGTCCAAACTTCCCCAAGATCTGTGAGTAAAGCAGAGAATTTTTCGCTACAAGCGCACATTTTCACGATTTTTGTTTCCAAAGCTCCTCCTAGTCTCTGAGGAATAAATTCATATTTGCTAGGAAACCCAAGCCCCAACTGATAATCTTTATTGGCTCCCCAAGTATATACTCTGCCAGCCTCATTGATTGCCATAGCATGATTATAACTACAAGCGATAAAAACCAGTTTTTTCTTGAAATAATGGATCGGTGTGGGTCCTACTTTCGAGCCTTTATCTATTTTTTCCTTCAATTTCTGATCAATTTCTGCCATTTGTTTCGGGCTTTTGCCTCCAGCACCTCCTCCAGATAATAATGGACTCATTTCATCAGCTTCCTTTTTCGGGGGCTTGATAATCGTAGCCCCTTGTTTCATTGATTGCACATGATCATCAATCGTTTTCTGGTCTTTTAAAGGGTTTCTCACTAAAAGTCCGAATTGATTGCTTCCGGAGACAAACAATTTGCCATCTTGGCTCAGAAAAAGCGTGTTTTTTGAAGCACAGGTCACTGCACAAACTGTGATATTTTGCTCGTTATAGAGAATCCTTTCGGGTCCATAGAATTGTTGCAAGAAGTAGATGTTTTCGAATTTAATGGTGCTTTCCACTCTTTTCCCGAAATTCACATGCGCGAATCTCACAGATGAGATTTTCATAGGCAAATATACATCCTCTGCTCTTCGATCCAAGCCCAAAATCCCATTTTTTGCTGATCCCCAACTATAAATCATCCCATCATTGGTTAAAGTTAAGGAATGGAGAGGTCCTGCAGCGACTTCTTGAAAGACCTTTCTTCTGAATTTGCCTAGATATGTGCCAATTCTTGTAGGTAAAATGTAATTTTTCGTGCATTTCTCCTCTATGCCTAGTTTCCCACACATTCCATTCCCCCAACCATAAATAAACCCTTCATTGGTTATGCATAAAGTATGTGAAACTCCACAGGATACCTGAGTTACATATACATCTTCTAGAACCTCGACTTTTTTCGGGACTAATTCATCAAATGCTAACCCATGTCCTAGTCTATAATATGCTCCACATCCCCAAGTATATAACTCATTACTGGATGATATCGTGGCAGAATGTTGATCGCCAGCCGCTATTGATATAAGACCGACTTTTTCCTCTGAAAAAAATGCCACTTTCTGAGGTTTCATCATATTATTGGTGTTACCATGGCCTAATTGACCTCTAGTGTTCACACCCCAAGTGTATAGATCCTCACTTATCGCAAGGGCCATTGAATGGTAGGACCCACATGCAATGTCTTTGAATTTGATATCATGGTCATTATCGAAGGCAAAAGTGTTTTTGGCGCTGCTGAGGTTGATGGGGAGAGGCTCATGGACGTTTTTAAGCTTCCCGTTGCCGAGACAACCCTGAGAACCCATACCCCACGTGAACAGAATGCCACGGTCGTCCAGAGCCATTGTATGATGGTGGCCTAATAAAAAGGAAAAAGATAAAAATGTAAGGATTAAAAAAAAAAAAAAAAAAAAAAAAAAAATTAAAGAAAAATAATAGGAAAAAAAAAAAATCTAAATAATTAAAATACCGCACGTAAGCTTGGAAATATTGATATTCTCCATTTTTTCCATCTTGAATTCGATTTTCGTTGGTGCGATTCTCCGATATTTGCTCTTAACCTTCACCTTCACTTCCTCACTAGGGCTCATTTCCTCACTTTCAATTTCTTCATCTTGATCGGACTTTATAAATCCCTCCTCCTTCAATTTTTTCGATTTTTTATCCATAAAGATCTCATTATCATTCATTTGGTCAGTGCTTAATCCCAATCTCCCATCGGAAGGCACTCCCCAAATATAAGCCGAAAAATAATTCTCATCGCGATTAATGAAATAATAATATTGAAGAATATGGACTTTTTCAGGTGCATCCATGCAGAAATAATAGATAAAATCTGGCAGGGCTTTCTTTTCTTCGGGACTATAATCACAATGGTTCAATATTTCCTGTTGCAAGAACTTTTGAAAGGGTTTTACAGGGATAAAACCGTCTGGGTATTTATCTATTTCGAACTTAACCAGAATATCTATTTCAAGGTTTTTTATCGCTTTTTTCTGTTTACTCAGCATCGACTAAAAACTTAATTTTTTTTCTCTCTTTAAATCAAGAAAATTACGCAAAATTGCTCAGAAGGCTGTCTTTTACGGTCTATTTTATCAATGATGGAGTTTTTGACAATCGCAGCCATATGATAAAGTCCGCAAGATATATGAATTGCCTCATAAAATTGATTGATTTTCTGAAGATGTATGTTACAAGGTGTTGCCTATGGGAAATAAGGGATAGTTTATAGTAGAAAAGTTAAAAAAGACTCGAGAATCTGTGTCTATGGAACAGGTTAAACCGTATTTTCCACTTCCCCAGACATAGATTTCACCGTTTTCTCCGATTGCAGCAGTGTTGTTGAGAGAACACGCTAGCCGATTATAAGGAGTTGAATACATGAATTTGGAAATTTAAAATGTTATTATTGAAATGGTGATCAAATTAAAAAATAGATTTTTTGAAAAAAAATTTAATTTATTTTGGATTTTCTTTGAATTTTGATAGATTTTGTTTAGAAAAA
>Ga0302186_10002073_pt1 | contig 15792 bp, 25 predicted proteins | sample II_Bog_E1_2_FD_198782 | JGI IMG/M metagenome (GOLD analysis project Ga0302186, IMG submission 198782) | Peat permafrost microbial communities from Stordalen Mire near Abisko, Sweden - II_Bog_E1_1 | ecosystem: Environmental > Terrestrial > Soil > Wetlands > Peat | place: Sweden: Abisko... | reverse complement strand
AATTTAAATTATAAATTTTAAAATAATTCAAATTAAAAAAAATTCATGATTAAAATTCTTAATTCTAATTAATGTTTTTTATATTTATGCATTAAAAACTACTTAAATCTCATGTATATGATATAAATTCAAATCTTGCTTCATTTTCATCAAAGTAATTCGAACTTCCTTTCGCTTTGTTTCATCATTATTATTCAATAAATAAATTGGTGGAAATGCCACACTGTTCATCATAATCTCATAAATCTCAGGTTCCATTGATTTAATTTTTTCAACATCTGGCATTAAATTCATTTCTCGAGCCATAGTATTAAGAAAGTTTACATAGCCTCCATTAGCATATTGCGGTTGCACTTTGCAATTCCTTAATTCCAAATCTTTTTTCAAATGTTCATTAATCTGAGGCAAAGGCACTGTATTTTTCCCCATTAAGTAATTCAGAGCATATTTCGATTGAATTTCTGCAGTCCCCAAAAATAACCCCTTATAAACTCCCACGAATGCTAGATTCTTGTAAACTGGATGAAATGTTGAATTGTAAAGGTTTAAAGGACATAGTTGATTATTTTGATCATAATGAAGAGATTTTAGCACTTCCTCATCCATATTAGGCAAAACATGCTTAAATCCAGTTGAAAAGATAATGATGTCGGGTTTCAAAATGGTTCCATTGTTCAAAGTAACGATATTATCTTTGATGTTGGTGATCGCCCCTCTAAGTGGAGTCACCCTTTTCCTCTCAACCGCCTCCAAATAATCATCGGAAACTGATAACAAAGGGGCATCTTCTGAATTTTCATCAATATATAACTCCTGTGAAACTGAGTTTTGATTTGAAAACTTGCTGAAAAATTGGTTTTGTTTCATGAACTTTTCCTGGGGGGTCAAATGAGCGAATTCTGTTGCCTTCAAACTCGATTGCAAAGTAAAAAAAGAAAAATCAATTGGTAAATCTTTTTTATAATATGTATTATAGACAACTCGAGGGAGGATCCAACTAGGTCTTCGAAAAACATTGACAATGGATTTTGATGATAATGCGATTTCTGCCGCTATTTGGGTTGATGAATATGAACAACCCACCAAGAGGACGTTTTTATCTTTGAATAGACTGTTTTCTTTATAATCCATCGAATGAAGAAATGTAATTTCATCATTGGTTGGATCTTTGATGAAATCAAGAAAAGCGTCTAAATTCGGTTCATTATAAAATCCAGTTGAGATGATTAAATAGTCAAAATCTTGGCATTGAACCTCTTTCGAAACACCATCCAACCATTCAACTTTCCACGTTCTCCACATTTTTACTCCTTCATCAACATAAGCAATTTTTTTGACTTCTGAACTGGTTTTGATATATTTTGCTAATCCGAATTTATCAATGTAATTCTGCATATATGAAATCACTTCAGTTCGTTTCGCAAAGAGAGATGTATCTGGGGAGAACTCTAAATCTGAGAACTGTCCCATATACCTGCTGCTGTTTCCAATGAGAGTATTCCAGGTATAACCTGATTTAGACCAAACTCCACCGATTTCCTCTCGTTTTTCAAAAACTGTTGGAATCAAACCATGTTCTAGAGCGGCTTTTGCTGAGGCCACACCACAGATCCCACCACCTATGATAGCGATTGTCCGTTTAAAGTCTTCATCCATGGGGTTAGAAAAATGAAAAAAATATCTTTGGGATTAATTTAAAAATGACTTTGGAAATCCGACAAATGATGACTTAAAAAATTGAGATATTCCAAAACTTTTTTTCCCCATTTTAATAAAAAAATTAAATTTTTTTCTGTTTGTTATTTATATTCTAATAAATGATTTCTAACTCCATTACTTTATGTTCGAGCAAAACAAATTTAAGTTTTTTCAAAAAAAGATTGAACGGAAATTCGATCCTATGTGTCACCAGCCCCTCAAACAACCTAACATCCAAAGATCAGCCAACTATTCCAAACTCACAAAAGGAAACAGAAAAAAAAATGACCCTGGATTTCGAAAAAAAAATCAAAAATTTAGAAAATTATATTGAACAAGATCAAATAACAATGGAAAAGATAAAAGAATTGCTTGAGCTTTATGCCGTAAAATATCAAGCTAAATTATGAATTTAAAATTTTTGATAGGAGGCAGTTGAATATTATGAGTCAATAAACGATGATCAATATTTGGGTTTCAAGCAAAAAATGTTGATTTTGTTGAATCGACCCACTGTCATTCAAACGTTCAACAAAAACACTGAAAAACATAAAAAGGAGAGCAGATCACATCAACCAAATTTAAACAGTGATTTTAGGCGGAAAAACCCAATCAAAATCAAGACCGAAGAGTTGTTGAATAAACATGAGGAGGATGTGTTAAAGAAAAAGCATATAATCAATAATGCTTTGAAATCGCAAATGGAACAAATAAATTTTAGGCTAGAAACTAGGAGATTTTCAAAGATCACCAAAAAGGCAGAAATTTCAAAAAAAAATTCTCTTTTTTTAGGTAAAAATTAATTTTATCAAAATGTTTTGAATAAAAACTGGAATAGACATAGATCTTATCAATGAAGCTTCGAACCATAGCAATCTTTCAACGAAATCTGAAGAAATAAGTAAAAAAATGTGTTTAAAAATAATTTTTAATATTTTTTTTCTAAAAAGACGATGAAATAAATTATATTCCATGTCAAACAACACGTGAAAAAACAAATCAGAGAATAACTTTCGAAAAAATCGAAAAGGCACATCCTTTGACATGCAGGAGTTTATCAACGATAGAATTAGTCCAAGATGATATAATTTTGGAGGAGGAGGAGAAGAAAAGTGATGACCATCAAGATAAAATCTGCGAGATTAATAGGGTTTATGAAGACAAAATAAAAGTTTTGGAGGCAAGATTTTTAAAAACTAATGACAAAAACGGTTGAAATTTAAATTTTTTTGAAATTTAAAATTTGATTTTTAGAAAAAAAAGAAAGCAAACTCTTTGTAAAATTGATTGAAAAACTCAATGAAGAGAAAAGCCTAAAAATAAAATTATTGCAAAATGAATAAATGGAATTTTTTTTTAAGTTGATGACTTTAACGACTTCACAATTCTTTTTTCGAAAACTTTAAAAAACCCATTTCAAAATTTAACAAAAATGTTATTTTTCTCAAATTTTTTAATCAGAAAAAATTATAATTTATAAAGTTTATGTGACTCTTATAATGTTTATATTTTTTAAAAAAACATATCCAGAAATATATAATTAAAATAGACGATATATAACGAATGATTTATTGTTGAAAAACAACAGCAAAAAAAATGTAACAAATACATTTTTTTCCTTTTTGAAAATTCTTAAATTTTAAGTATTTTGGCACTTGGTGGAAAGGACTGTTATCAAGGGCGATGTATTGTTGCCTGTATTACCATTTGATAGTTTGTTTGAAATTGGGTTCGAATAATCATAATCATATCCTTCGAACAGTTCTATGATTCAAATAATAAATATATTAAAAGGTTAAATATTTTACTTTGAATATCTTTTCTTTTTTTTAAATTCAATGAATTTTGTTTGTTGTTTTCCACAACGTCTTCGGCATTTTCATAATGAACCACATCACAATTAGGCAAATGCTTTAGATCAAAATTATCTTCATGATTCTATTTATTAAAAAAAACTAATTTTCTCCCAAAATTTTCACTTACATTTGGAATAAAAGGAGCATCTAATTCCTTTTCCAACAGTTTCTTCCATGGAAAATCTTTAATCCATGGATGGCCTTTCACTTCTTCTGGTCCATTTAGGCCTAATCTATTAATCGGTTTCCTTTGGATTAATCTGTTGATGAAGTCAGCTGCTTCCAAAGACCATCCATCTGGTATTTCCGATTTTTTAATTTGAACTTGTTTGGCTAAAATTTGATCTCTGATTTCTTTCTTTGAATTACCCAAATAAGGTCTCTAAAAAAAAATTAAGCTTCTCCAAATGAAAATTTTTTTTTTTCACCCTTCCAAACATAAATTCATAACAGAGCACACCTGCTGAGTAATAATCTGCCGCAACACCATGATTTTGTCTGCACATTACTTCAGGGGCCATATAACCTGGAGTGCCACTTGTATCATTTCCATTATCAGGAGTCCAAACCGTCGAAATACCCAGATCTGTTACTCTTAAATATCCCTTTGAGTCGAGCAAAAGATTCTCTGGTTTTATGTCTCGGTGCATGATGCCGTTTGAGTGCAAATATTCCAGAATAATGAGAAGAGAACATATGAAAAACTCTAAAAAACCATTAAACATTTGAATAAAAATCAAAATACTTGATTCATTTTCGGTAAACGTGGTCCTTCTCGATAAATGGTATCGGAGATCCCCCCCAGTCATCAAATCTATAACAAGATAAAGGTTGTCTTGATCTTGGAAAGCACATACCATATTAACAAAATACCAAAAAAAAAAAAAAAAAAAAACAATTCAAAAAAAGTTTTATAAAAATATGAACGAATGTTTGAGTTGGCTTAGCAAGTTTCTTTCGTTCATCACGAAAGTGATGCTGCGTTTGGTGATTATTCTTAAACGACATTTATTTTTGAATTAAAGTTATTTTACTGCGCTTTCGACATAACCTTCACTGCATAAAACTCCTTTGTCTTCTTTTTCTCTATCTTCCATACCTTTTTGTTTAGATAAATAGAAATAAAATAAAGGGTTCTCAAGAGAACTCATTATACTTTACTGAAACCTCCTTTTCCGATGACATAATGGAATTGGAAATTTGTTTTACTATCTATATTATAAAGAATAAATAAAGAGTTGAAAATTAGATGTTGGTATTTAAGGATATAACTTGTATTGTTTTCTTCTTGGGACTTCCAATTGCAATTCCCCATCACGAATTTTTTTAATTTTTAAAAGTATTTATGGAAAAAATTATTGATATTCAATATATCAATATCACCTTATATGATCCAAAGTGCGGGTTTTGATAAAAAAAATAGAAAAATAGAAGGAAAATAATTTTTAGAGAAACGATATAAAAAGGATGTTGGTATTTTTGTTTTTGTTAAAAGAATCATCAATATTTTTGACAACATTTTTTTTTTTTTAGAGAAATTAAAAATGGAATATCGTTTGTTTTTGGTTTTGTCACCAAATCAAGATTTTAAAATTTGTAATTAAATAATTAATTTTATTTTCAGTCTTAGAGATTTTTTGAATATTTTTTCCTGATTACTTAATAATTCAAAAAATATAAAATTTACCTGTCTTTTCATCATATTTTCCTAAGAAAAAAAGTTCGATAAATGATCTCAGATGACATCGAGGAACATTTGGGCCAATTGTACACCGATCCAACTACAGCCCGTCAAAGCCAATTCATCCGAAAAAATTTGATTGTCATAAATCCTAAATCCATCTGTGAAATTATGACAATGATAGAAACTAATTTCAGCATAAGCAAAGTAATATTAAGTTTTTTTTTATAAGGAAGGTCTAATTTTTTTAAATAATTTCGTAGATCACCCAATTGTTAGAGAATTTGAACTCAATAATAGAAAAAATCCCTCAAAATTCTGTTGCAATTTTCCACTCGTCAGTTAACTATGACCAAAAACAGCATGGCGACAACATCGTGGATTTCCTGATTAAGATCTATTTTAAATTAGTCGAAACGAAATCAACACAGGTAGGGTCTTTTTTATAGAGCACCTTTTTTAGTTCAAATAAATTTTTCTTTAGTTATTGAATAAAATATCGGAGCTCGTTTCCAATTTTCTGAGCTTCAACAATGCAACGCCTCAAAACCTCACCAAAATTTACAGAAGAAACACCGTGCAATTTTATTCAGGAGATGTTTCCTCCTTTCTTTGTTATTACTCAATCAAATTGCTTCAAGTTTTTTTTTTAGATAAAAAATAAATAAAAAATTTGTGTTAGGAAATTTTTTCAAAATATACCCCTTTAACCCAAGAACCCCAGAATTTCTTTTATTTTTCTTACAACAGGTCAGGAATAAAAGTAAATCCAACCAAAAGTCTTCAATGGCCTTTTACTAACGTAATCATTTTTCATAATAAAATTTTTTTAATTCGTCCATGAAAGGGAATATGCTTATGTTTTTGGTTTTATTTAGAAGAATATGATGGAGTGGCAGAAAAAGACCGTAATTTATCATTATTTAATGAAATTTCTTTATTTTTTTATCAGATCCACAAAAATTGTTCACAATTCATTGCTCATCCAATGGTGGAGGAGGGATAGAAGCTTATTTTATTGGCTTTAATCTTTATTACAGAGTGTTGCCAATGAATTATACGCATCCCACTGCTGGCAGCAACGGAGTCCTAATTGGGGAATATAAGCCAAAAACATGGTATTTTTTGGGTTTGGAACATGAAAGAGCTAAAACTTTTGGAAGAGCGTTTTTGAATGTACTCTTTTATATTTTTTGTGAAGCAAATTTAAATCTAGATCTATATCAACCAAAAATTTTATAAAAATTATAATATTGAATACCCAAAAATTAATGGAGATTTGGAAATCACCAATATGAGTTTCGGGGATCAGCTATTTGGCAGAATTTCCACTATTATGATCTTTAATTCAACGATTGGGAAAAAGTTTTAATTTTTTTCTAATTTATCGAAAATCTTAAAAAAAATTTAGGCTAGGGGACTTTTATTCATTTTTTAATTTCGGAATTCAAAATAGTTCTGGCTTAAAAAATCTAAAGATCATTTTGGAAGCTTTGATGAGCAAATTATATATGCTTTATATTCCAACAAGATCATGTAAAATTTATTTGATTTTTGTTTCTAAAAAGCAATATTAAAGCTAACTCACATTGTTTTGACTTAATAAACAACAATGATGGTATTTTTTTGGAAAACACTGGAGTTACTTGGAAAGACACCTTAAAAATGAAAATGACTTTTTCAGGAGGAATGTCTTCCATTTTGCCATTTTTCTATTTATTAAGTAATATTTTGGATTTTACTATAATATAAATATAAATAACTTTGAAAGGATTTTGCGATAACAAAGAATTTCCAAATTTGTTAAATGAATTGCTCAGATTGGTGATAATCCTACTTCGAAACAAAGCTGAAAATCAAAGCGAAGCCTTAAAAATCAATCTTTTCCAAATAATTGGACAACATCTTTGTGAACTGAACTGCAATTTCTTCAATCATGAGACTCTTGAAGCCTTCGCCGAGCTGAAACACATCATTCATGAGCAGAAATTAATAGATCAAGTAATTTTTTTATTTTTAGAAATTTTCCAATCATTTCTTAATGAAGCTTTTTCTTGATATTATATGGAATTTGGATATTTTAGAACATTGTGTCGATTATACTACAATAGTTTTTAAAATAAATTTTTTAAATAATTAAAATATTTTTTATGAAGAATGAACATTTCAAATATGTCAGATCCTTTTACTTAGAGAAACCTCAACATTATCTCACCCTTTATGGAATTTCTGATATTTTATCAATTGCAGTAAATCATGAATTGTTTAATTTTTTATTTTTTTTCTTATAAAAGCTTGAAAAATTCGACATAAAAAATTTGACTTGTTGTGAGACTCATAGCTTAGCATTAGGCCTAAATATTGAAAAATCAATGAATGCGAGCAGCAAAACTAATTGGAAAATTGAGGAAATAATCAAGCCCATTTTAAGCATTGTTGAGGCCATTATAATAAATGGAGGGGATAATATTACAAATGACTTCATTCAAATTTTGCATACCTTCAATTCGAAATCTTCCCCTTGTTTTTTGATTCATTTGTTTCAATTATTAAAAGTAAACATCTATAAATTTTGATGAATTATTCATATAAAATTACGAAACTAGACGATTTTAATTGATCGAGCAGATGAAAATTCAGCTGGAATAAAAATTATGTTGAAACTCCTCACCGAACATAATTTCATTTTAACTTTGGTCTATTTGATTTCCACTTCTCCTTGTTTAGGTTTATAATTTTTTTATACTTTTAAAAAAACAATGTTTTTGATTTATAGATATCAAAGCAATGAGTGTTAAGTTCATCAATTTCTTAATAAACCAAAAAATTCCAGTTTATTTCTTTTAATTATCTTTTCTTAATTTTTTTCGATCTCATCTTTTTAGTCAATTAATGAAAAAGAGCTCTCGATCTATATTTCATTCATAATGTGGAATCTAAACTTGCCCAAAAAATCTCTTCTTATTCCAAATTCTATTGACACTCCAAATCAAAGCGAACAGAAACCCCCCCAAAATCTTTCTCCAAAAATGTTCGGTCGAAAATCTTGCAAGCCACCCATGATGATGATGGAAGAGAACCCGCTCTCATCAGCTGAACATCAAGGAAAAAATCGATCCCGTTCTGTTGATTCTGGACCCACTACCAAATTTTATCAAAAAGATTTGATCAATGAAAAGAAGAAAAATTTCTTTGAAGGACAGACACCGAAAAAAGAAGGAGAAGAAGAAGAAAATGAAAATGAAATGAAACAAAGAGAAAATAACCAAGATCTAGAAATGTCTTCCGAGAATTCAGAAAATAATGAAGAAACAAAAAATAAAAGTCCAGAAAAGAAAGATGACGATTTTCCCTTTGAAAAAAAGATGATGATTCAAGTCGAAGATGAGAAAGAAGAAGTGAAAACCGATGATCTTTTGCAACAAGACCTCATAAATTTGGGAACCCAGTAAAGACCTTGAAGTTTAAAAACCATTATTTCTTTTAGATTTTTAAACAACGATTATGAAAACATCCCTCAAGCACCGTCGATGTCCAACAAACGAAAGCCCAAAACTATGGATTTTGGTTTTTCCAGCAATCCCCCCCCTCTTCAAAGCAAGAAATCCTTAGAATCTCAAGCCAAAGGGCCTGCAAAATTTGAAGAAACGATCAAGGGAAAAATCGAGATTAACGAAAAAGAACCTACTGAAATTAAACAGGAAGAAATAATATTGAAACCAAATCTTAAATCCAAAAAATCGGCTGGGAAATTCAATTTAAAATTGAAAGAAGATATCATAGAAGAGAGTTTAGAAACATCTGAAAAACCAATCCCAGCAATAGACCGAAAAAGTCCCAAAATTTCCATAAACGTGGTTCCTCAGATCAAAATAATAAGTGAAGATAATTTAAAAATTGAGGAGAATGCAGATAAAAATAAGCCAAAGGTTTCAAGTTTAAAACCAACAACAAAGAAGCCGTTTGGCGGCAAAAAGAGTTTCGCTCCGGTTCTTATGATTGACACAGATCAAATAAATGAAATATATAGTTATGGAGGGGAAAAAGGTAAGAGAGTTCAAATTAATCTAGATGAACTCAGTGAAGAATATAGAGAAATTGCTGAATTGGCTGTCTTATGTGTTAGATATATGAGTAATTTCAAACTAACTCAAAAAAATTTTAAAATATATGTAATTTATTAGGAGGAGAATTGAAAAATGACGATTATTTCGCTAACAAAATGCCAATGATTAAGAAATTTGATGCCCCTCAATCTGTTAGAGGGCTTAAAACTGTTTCCTTTCCTGAAAAAGCCCCAACCAAATCGAAATTCAACAAAGAATGTAAGAAAAACACATCAATTTCAATTTTTTCCTTTAATTTTAATTACATAGTAACCGTCATTAAAGAAAACTCTATTAGTTTCGATACTGACATCAACCTATCGAATTCCATAGATATCAATAAGAATTCCATCGAAGAAACCTCAAACAGTTTCAAATTTGAAAAAAGAGACTCCATTCCTGAAAACAAATTCGTCGCCTTTTCAACAGAATATGAAGTTGAGACTTTGGATTGCCAACCTCTTTATAACGCTTTAATGGAATGGGTCCTACGCAAGACACCATCAAATCTGGAATCTCAACTCACAATTGATGATACTGATAAGGTTGATTCTCCGGTGTTGTTGCAATTGGTGATGGCGTTTTACAGAAATTGCTCACATGAGCTCAAACCCAAGATTTTACAGGATTTAATCATGCTGATTAAATGGAACCAATCGAATTGCAATGCCTTGTTGGATTCACCAGATTTCAGCTTTTGGTTGGTGGAAGTCTTGTTACATCAACAAATTTTATTTTTGGATGCAGATGTCAAAAGTTCAACAACTGTTATAATTTTTTTTCTTTTTTAGGAAATGAATTTTATTAAATTAGATTTTGGATTTTGGAACAAAAATATTCGGAATTTTGTCTAAACATGCTATTAACACTTATGCCAATGGGTATGAAAAAATACTGGCCATCGTCAAACATCTGCAAACCATATCAATTGACAAAAAAGGCTCAGAAGAGGAAAAAAAAGTGAACAAATATCAAATTAATTTAAATTTTAATATTCTGAATGAAAATAGGCTTCAGTTGCAGCCAAATTCCTTTTGAGACATCTATATAGCAACATTTTGGATTCTTTGATGTAAATTATGAAGAATAACAAATTTATTTTTTGCAATTTTTAGAGATCTTTCAAAAGCCAGTAGACCTAACATGTCTTCGATTTTTTGGAAAAATTTGATGAACTTGGTATTTTTGACTCAAGAAATTGTGTTTTTCACTTATGACCAATACGAATTTGAAGTGCTGAGGGAAATTCCATTTATGGTAATTTCATGCAATGTCATTAAAAACGAAAACGAGATTCCTCAAAGTACATTATTTTTTTATCTTTCCTTTACTTTGTAAAAAACCCATAGATTTCAAAAAGATATATGCTGAGAACAAATGGTTAGACTATAAAATAGTTGAAAGTCTATTTAAAGTTTTGGACTCTTTATGGCCTGAAATATTCCCTCAAAAAACAAGTAAAAAAATATAAATTATATTATAAACAAGTTAATTTCATAAAAATAGAATCCAATATGGATGAAATCCAAAAGAAAATTGTGAATTTGTTAGATTACATCAATGCTAGTGAGTATGCAAAAGATTTAGAGGTAAAATTAGAAAATCGATATCTTTGAAAAAAATAATTTATTAGATATTCCTATATGAAGCTTATGCGACACATGAAACCTTCAAGAAAAGAGGAAGCGTAATAAAAATTGTGAACATATTACTCACAATTTATCTGGAATTGTCATTTCACTTCGATAAAATTAATAATACTATGATATGGCTTGACAAATACTCCAAAATTTTAAAATACTTCCTCATGGTTTGTGAAAACGTGAGAGATAGTACCCTTGGAAATGCTCAACAATCCAATATCATCTCCAACATTCTTTTTCCTTTTCATTGGTTTTTCACTTTTTACGAGAAGTTCAGAGAGAACGAGAAAATTGCTTCTTTGATCATGACCCAAATTGATGATCTCGTTATGTTCAAAATCTATCTCCTTGATCAAATGAACAATAAAATAGGAGGGTTCCAAAATTACAATGAATTAAAATCGAACATGTTTGCGAATTTATATATGAGCAATCAAATACCAATTTCCAATTTGTTCACCTTTGAAATTTTCACCAACTACCTTCTGAATGCCAACAATGAAAAAATTCTCCCATATTCACTCTATGAACTCTCCAAAGTTACTAATTTATTTAATAAATCTTATTAAAATTTTTTGAAAAAAAAAAGAAAACTAAATTCGGAGATTTAGAAAACATATTATTCACAAAAGATTGGAAATTTGCCTTCACGAAACAAAAAATGGTTTTGGATGTGTTACAAGCCAACTTTGATGAGGATTTCAAAAAATATTTTCCTTTTCTTTTCAGGACTTTGGAGACACAATATGATACCGGTAGGAAATTCATGAAAATTTCTGAAAAAAACAAAGAAACTCTTAGAACAAAATATGAAAATGACATTTATGAGCAAAACCTGAATGTTCTAGAGGAAGAAGACCTCAAAAAACAGAATGATATTTTCCTTTCCGAGAAAAAATACAGATTCAACAAATACATGTGGGAAAAAATCTGGAAAAGAGCTCGAACACATCATGGAACATGGATGCACCCAGATTTTTCGACTCAAAATGATAAGAAATTTGATCCGAAAGATTTTGATTTCGACAAAATCAAGCCCAACGATTTTTTTTATTATAAAACTTGGAAATATGAGCTAAAAAACCGATCAAGGCCATTTTTGAATCTTAAACTAAAGGAACCTCAAATGGTCTCTAAAGATAAAGAGGAATTGAGAAACAAGAAACATAGTTTGTTGAATAATTATCAGACAATTTTGCATATGAGTCCTTTTAAATCTTTGAATTTGGAGATGAAGCCACAAACCTCAGGAAACCAGAACCTAAATATCATGCTGACTGATGAGAACTCAATAAGTAATTCAGGTTTACTTCAACCAAATTCCTCAAGGACTAAATCAAAGTTCATTTCTGATGTGAGGAAAAACATCTCGAATTCAATTAAGGTGAAAAAACCATTTCTTAAAATTTAGTTTTTTAAGTTAAACTTAGGCAATTCAATCGAAGGCACTTCCTTTTTTAAATTATTATAAAACAGGTAAAATTTTCAGATTTTCTAAAAAATTTTTGATTTCTTTCTTTAAATTTTAAACAACTATTATAAATCCTTTCCTACACAAAGATGATATATACTTGCAAAAACGATGCCAATGGATCAAGACACTTTCTATAGTAGCCGGAATCCTTACTGTGACTTCAGAAAAATTGATGTAAATTTCTTTAAAATTTTATTTTAATTTTGTTTAAAGCTTCCATTTTGACTCCCTTGAGCAAAAAGAGTCCCATCTTGCTTTCCTCTGTTACAAATTAGCTGAGAACCGCCCTTTCTTTAAGGAGTGGTCTTTGGAAAATGTTAGGGAAATTCAAAGAAGAAGATATATCCTCAGAAAAACCGCCTTAGAAATTTTTTTAGTAGATGGCACTTCGATTTTATTCAACTTTCCAGATTCTGATAATGAGGAAGTCAGTCAGAAATTAATTCGTCTGAGAAAAACAAAATGCGTGAATTTACAATATAACAAAACACTTGATGCCAAAAAATTAATTGATAAATCGGGAGTATTGAAGAAATGGCTTAATTATGAGATTTCTAATTTTGATTATTTGATGCTGTTGAATGGACTATCCGGAAGAAGCTACAAAGATGTTACTCAATACCATGTGTTCCCTTGGATTCTTACTAATTATGTTTTAGAGAAAATTGATCAAGAGAACTCAGCAATTTTCAGAGATTTCTCAAAAACTATGGGGGCTATGGTAAAATTTTTAATTTTATTTGTTTTCATGTATTTTTTGAAGTTTTTGTATATTTTGTATTTTTTGTAGTTTTTATATCATTTTGTATTTTTTTCTATTTTTTGTATGTTTTGGATTTTTCTATTTGTTTTTTTGATTTGTTTTGTATTTTTTGGTGAATTTTCACAAAAAAATTTATTAATTCTTATATTTTCCTAGGGAAACTCTGAAAGAATCAAAATTTTTATGGAAAGATATGAACATAACGATCCATATGCGGAAGTTCCAAGTTTCCATTTCGGTAGTCATTATTCAAGTCCCGCAATAATCTTCCATTATCTGATTCGTTTGCACCCCTATACCTTGGGTGCCAAGGAGCTTCAAAATGGGAAATTTGATCTTCCAGACCGTTTGTTTTTTGATTTAGAGGATTCTTATCGTTGTGCAACTGAGGAAATTTCGGATGTAAGAGAATTGATACCAGAGTTTTTCTACATGCCTGAATTATTCTTAAATTTGGAAAAACATGATTTCGGAGTTCAACAAAGCGGCCATCGTGTGCATAATGTAATTTTGCCCAAATGGGCACATGGAAACCCTTATTTTTTCATTACTATTTATCGTTTATGTTTGGAATCGGATTATGTTTCAAGAAACCTGCATAATTGGATTGATTTGATCTTTGGATATAAACAGAAAGGCAAAGAGGCTGAAAAAAATCTGAACACCTTTTATTATATGACCTATGAAGATAGCATTGAAATTGATAAAATTGACCCGAGTCTCAAAATCTCAACCGAAGCTCAAATAATCCATTTCGGACAAACACCCTCGCAATTGTTTTTGAAAGGCCATCCAGGCAGACCAAACAAAGAAAATCTCATTCAAGGAAAATGGATTTCAGATCCTTCAGCAAATTTGAAAATTTACAAGCCTAGCAACAAAAAGAAAAACGAAGATTTATCAAAATCCCCGAAATTGAAAAGGAAAAATTTCTTCATGCTAGAGGGGAAGGCGATCATTAAAATGAGATTTATTTCTGAATCAAAAATTGCTGCTTTGAGAAAAAATGGAACTTTGAGCACATTTAGGTAAGTGGAAAAACAATAAATTTATTAAAATTTTAAAAAGATGGTGGAACCAAGCATTGAACTCATCTCCACCACCTCCCAATATGGCGCTTATACCTTTCAGCTGTGCCACGGACAAAGAGAAGCAATTGAACTTTGAGAAATTGAAAAGTATTTAAAAATAATTTAATTAAGTTTTTTGTTTTAACGAAATCAAAATGTTCTGTTCTAATCAAAATAAAGATGAAGTTTTTAATACCATTGATTCATCTCTAACAAGTCCCATGTTTTCAGCTCAATTCTTGAATATGGGGAAGGTGATTATATAAATGACCTTCTTTTTGAAAATTATTTATTGAAAGATACTTGTATGTGGAGGACATTGGGATGGGAGATTGCTCTTGATTTCAACAGAAACAGATACTGTCATAGAAACTTATAATCAACATATTGAGACCATTACTGTAATAGAAGAAGATCCAAAAGAAAATTTCTTGATTACTGGAGCCAAGAATGGAGAATGTATATATTGGAGAATCACTCCAGAATATAAATTGCAACCCAAATACACTTTTTATGATCATGATGATGAGGTGAATCTCAATAGTTTTTTCTTTTAAAATTGGAAAAACTAGATTACATCATGCTTCATTTCGCGGGAGATGAAAATTTTTGCAACTTCCTCCAAAAATGGCAAGATTTTTGTTTACAATTTGGTTAGTGGACTACTTATGAAAAGCTTCATCCATCCCAAAAATTTATCAATTAACAATGTAAAAATTTTCATAAATAAATGCTTTATTATTTAATTTATCCAGGTCATTTTATCATGCAGTCCAATTGCCTGTGTGATATTCTATTCGCAGCAAGAAAAAATGATGTATTGTTATTCTATCAATGGTCAATTCATTGAAAGTGTTAAAGAACCATCGAATTTCTTAGCCAGTCCTTTGATTATTAAATGGATGAATGGCATTGATCTTTTGGTAAATAAAAATGAACCTTGATTTTAAAAAAAACGTTTTAAAGGTATATGGAAATGAATTTGGTGAAGTTATTTTCAGAGAGCTTCCAGATTTAAAAGAAAGGAAAAAAGCAGCTGTTTCGGTTTCTGGTCCTGTTTTATCAATGATGCAGTCCAAAGATAGACGATTTTTATTGTTTGGATGCTCAGATGGAGAATTGACAGTTATGACAGACCCCAACATTAGCAAGTCACCTGGATTGCAACATAATACGGCAATGAGCAATCCTACATCCGAAAAATAATTTATTTTTTCATTTTTCCTATAACTAAATAATTGTGAAGGAAAAATAATGAAAATGATCTTATTATGAAAATCTACTTAATTTTTTATCATTATTTTCTTTCTTATTTTTATTATATTTTCTGATTGAATTTTTTTAGCGTGAAAATTATTTGATTCTTGTAAAAATTTTCTTAAATAGAAGGAATTTTCTAGAATAAAATTTGCATTTAAATATATGAACAAATTTTCCTCATTTATTAAAACAAAACATCATAAATCGTCCCTTTCAAGAATTATCGAATATTAATCAAGTT
>Ga0302186_10002069_pt1 | contig 15811 bp, 15 predicted proteins | sample II_Bog_E1_2_FD_198782 | JGI IMG/M metagenome (GOLD analysis project Ga0302186, IMG submission 198782) | Peat permafrost microbial communities from Stordalen Mire near Abisko, Sweden - II_Bog_E1_1 | ecosystem: Environmental > Terrestrial > Soil > Wetlands > Peat | place: Sweden: Abisko... | reverse complement strand
TCATAATTAGTCTGTCTCCCATTTTGTTGGCCCCTTATTTTGAAATCTAAGCGACCATTATTTCATGTAATGGGGGACATTTTTATTTTGCTATTATGGGGACATTATCATTTTGCGATGACAGCTTCAGAAAAATATCTTTATAATGCTGTAAGAATCGCAACCAGATTGTATATAACTATTGGTGATACACTTGATACACGTCAATTGCTTGATATATCTATTGAAATAAAAAATTTATTTAAAAAAAATCCTAAAGTGCTATCAAAAGATTTAGAGAAAAAATTTAAATATATAGAAAAGGAATACGAAAAATTAACCAAAGAAGCAACAAAAAAAGAATTAACGTGGAAGTATGATTTCAACCCAAAAACACCTATTAAACCTCAAGATCCTTCTTTTTCTAATTCTCTTGAATTTCCTAAATCACCTAAACCTTAGCCAAGAGTAATGGTTTCAGAGTTCTTATCCTACTATGAAATCATTGCTGCCCTTCATAAGAAAGTTCAAAGTTATCGCCTTTAAAGGCTATACCTAAAGGCAATATGTGATAACCTTGTTCTTGATATGTTTTACCATATTGATTTCTAGCAATTTGTGCTAATGCAACTCCTGCTAATTTTTTTAAATCCTCATTAGGTTTAACAGAAGATTTTATTTCGATAACTATACATAAATTAGGTTCATGATTATGATTAAGTATTAATACGTCTGGTCTAGTTTTTCCTAAACTTACATTTTCTAGTTCAGCAAACACTTCATAATCTGATTTATCTGTTAAATTAACACATCTCAATTCTGTCATAATTAGAAATTGGTATACACGTTCTTTAAGCCTTTGAGATTCCTGGCTATTAGCAAATCGTCCCCCATCACTAAAAATTCTAGCACTATATGCTGGATCACCAAAAATTTCTTTTAAGGCTTCCTCAAATTTGATAAAATCACCAACTAATAAACTATTAGCTGCATCACTCAAAACAGCATTAGCAGTAAACCAATTATCTATATATTTTTTCAACAAAAGGATCACTTCCTGATTAGGTAGTTTTACTTGCATTTTATTTTGACTATCTACCACTGTTAAATACCCAGTATGAGCTAATAAACTCCATAAAATTTCTGGTTGAGATTGTAAATCTTCATAAGATACATACTTTTCTAATTCAGAGAGTAAAGTAGCCTGTTTATTTTTAATTAAATCTCTTATTTTTTGTTTATATTTATATGTGGTTTTATTAATCAATAAATCTCTAATAATTTTTGGATTTGCAGAATTTGCCCAGTATGGTTCTAAATCTCCATTATGGGCGATACATTGCATGATAGACCATGGATTATAAACTGTATTATTTCCTACTATATAGCCATTATACCAAGTTTTTATTTCTTGTTTATTAGAAATACTAGCTTTGCTTAATAAATCATTTACTTCTGTTTCTGTAAAGCCATAATGTTCACTAAACCTATAATCTAAGATAGTTTCTTCAGTTGGATTATTTAATCCAGAAAATATATTAGCCTTAGCAACTCTTAATATGCCGGTTATTAAACCTTTTTCTAAATTATCTTCATTCTCTTTTAAACAAGAACTAAATAAACTACTAAAAAACTCTGTAAGTTCTTTTAAAATTTCAGGGTTATCAAATGAATTGTTTATAGCATTATCATATTCATCTATTAAAATAAAAACCTTTTTACTATAATATTGACGCAATAATAGGCTTAAAGTTTGTAGTGATTTTTTTAATTCACTAAAATTAGATTTTTTTTCTAAGATCGTTATAAATTCATTTTTATAGCTTTCGTAGGTTTCTTCTGTATTAAATGAAAATTTTATTTGCTTTTTAAGTGCATCAAGTAAGTAATCATGTTCTCTATAAAGCTTAGCTATAACCCCAGCAATTTCTTGTTTAAATTCCTCAAAAGAATTTCCTTTTAAATCCTTAAATGTTACTAAAATTACCGGGTGATTTCCCTGATATTTATTATAATTCGGATCACTTAAATATTTAGCTATTTTTAAATTTTCAAATAACCTTGCTGTTGGCTGACCCTCCACTTCTTTACTAAAAAAGTGTTGCAACATAGATAATGCAGAACTTTTACCCCAACGTCTTGGGCGCGTTATTAACACTACATCATTGCTATGATCTAAAAAATCTTTAATAAATAAGGTTTTATCTACAAATAATCTATTTAGATCAGCTGTCACACCATCAGTGCTTACTAATTTTCTAAAATTACTAGTTCCTATTTTAATCAGATGTTTTTTCATGGTCGACCTGTAAATCACAATTAAATAATCTTATTTCTGCTTCTCTTAAAATAGCTGTTTTTAAATATTTTAATCTTTCACCTTCTACTAAACTGTCTAGCTCGTATGAAATTTCTAAAGGCTGCTTAAAACTCTTAATTTCTTCATACCTATTAATAATACTAGATATTTCGGTTAACTCGCCTACTCTACTCCAGTTAAAATCAACTAGTATATTTTTTTCTATAGAGTCAATTAATCGCGTTAAGCTGTCAACCCCGCCTAATGAACCACCCACTAATGCTAACTTAATTCTAGTGTTACCGCTTACCTCTTCTTTAGCATATAGTTTTGGGTTAACTGCCATCTGCATTTTTTGCATTTCTTTAGCCCGCAGTGCATCCGGCGCATGTAAATAAATTTGGGTAGTCGCAAATGATTCATGCCGATGATTGGCCTGGATCATTGTCCCTGAGATCCCTACCAAGTCCTGATGACTGGCCGATAAATGCCTTAACCAATGTGGCGATAAACTCTCTAATTTCTGCTTCTTGCTAGGATTATCTTTAAATTTAACCGCCGCCAGTTTGCCAATTGCTTTAACATCAGCAAACAATTGTCTAACACTTAACGGCCGTTTAGTCTTACCAGAAATCAACACTAACTCTGATTCACCTTCTTCCGGCAACGGAAGTTTGTTTAGCGATAATCTATAAATTTTAATCATGGCTAATAGCTGATCATTTACCGGTACATGGCCAAGTTTTCCACCTTTACCTTTGACAAACAACCACCATACCCCATTTAATTTCCTAAAAGCACCCCACGTAGCATTAGCCACTTCATGAATCCTCAACCCCAATAAATATAATAACCCAAATAATAATTGGGTTCTGGTTTTATACTGCTGTTCTTGAGTACTTGTTTCAGGTAAATCCTGTAATACTACTTGCACTGCATCCCATTCATCTTGTTCTAACATCCTTGCCCAAACTTTATATTTTTGCTCTTCTGGATCGATGGATAAATCTCGATATTTTTTAATTAATTTAATTGGGTTGGCCTTTAAATACTTAGCGTCCACTAAATAATTCATTAAGCCATTAATTACTCTAACTGCAAATAACAGCGAACCTTGTTTTAACGGCCGTAATAATGGTCGCCAATTAATGGTATAACGCTCAGCTCGTAACTGGCCTTTAGAACTTAGCCAACTGCTAGGCGGATTTTGTAAAAAATTAAAGTATTCCTCTAAATATTCGGCTTTTAACTCGCTTAATGCTAGGCCTTTTTCAAAAGTACACCATAATAGTAGCCTCTCAGCTTCTTTTTGATAAGCGCGCATGGTGGTGTTGGTGTCTTTAAATTGTTGTACCCAAATTTGAATGGCCTCTACATCATTAGCTGCTAAAATATAACAATCCTGACTTTGCGGTTGGCTTACCACCCGCAAATCAACTTTTGATTGCCAAGCGACTAAAGCGGCAGGTTTAGTAACTATCCAACTATTTTCCATAAGTTACCCCAGTATTAAACTTGAGCTTTAATTCTTCCTCTTCTATTTGGCGTAGCTTGTCAAAGCCAAGGTGGTTTTGAATAATTTTTTGTTGCCACTCAAGTTGTCTTAATAGTGGTTGCTGTTTAGCCGCTAATTTATTATTTACGGTTTGTAGCTGTTGATGTAGCTCGCTAAGTTGTTTGCTCATAGTATTAATTTTTTCTTGTAGATTCATACTGGTGAGCTTTTCTTGCATTAATAACTCATGGCCGGAACTACTGGTTTGCTGTAAGGCTAGCATACTTTTTCCATTCAGCTCTTTTAGCTCGGATCTTAATTCATCAATCAATAATTGTTGCTTATTAATAAGATCATTATTATTAACATCTAACCTAGTTTGAATTTCTAGGTTGACTTGTTCTAAAGTCGTTTTAATTGCTTTAGTTTCTTTTAACTCTAGCTGTGACTGTTGATTAGTAGTTTGTAGCTGGTGAATGGTTTCCTTTAAAGCAATATTAGTTTTTTCGGCATTAATGAGTTCTTGGGCGTAGTGTTCATTTTGGGCAATTTGTTTATTAATAACTTGCTCTAGTTTGCGTTTTTCTTCCAAAAATTCATAGCTTTCGGTAATCCCTAATTGGCTAACTTTTGTAGTATTTTGTTCTAAAGATGTAATAGCTTTTTTAAAACATTCTTCTTTCCATTGTTTAAAGTACTTCTGGATAGTAGTATCACTACCCTTACCTAACTTGAGCTTTAATAAAGTATGAGTTGGTATTAGTCCCTGTTGAACTACTTTAGTAGCCACATCAAAAATATTTTGTTTAGTAATTTTATTTTTCAGCAAACCTTTCCTCAATGAAACAATAAAAATATAGAAAACCCAAATTTATATTCTCCTACTTTATTATGTAGGATGTGCTCGTTGTAATACTCTATTACGTAGATTTTCTTTAAATTTTTCTTTAAGATCTTCTAACATTTTTTTTTTCAAATCATTAATAAAAGTTTCGTGTTCCTCTACAGGTATACCAGATGTAGATAATTCTTCTCTTATCCTCTGGTTTTCTACTGTAAAATAATCATCTACTGATTTTTTTAAAATACGGCCAGCTTCTTGCGGGCCACTTGTATCCTCTACAGTTTGTTGTTTGTCACTAGTTATATTCGAGAAAAACATATTTTTACCTCCACTGATTTCTTACTTTTTTTAATATCGTTCTTATATTGTTATTTGTATTATTAACGCTTAGCTTTCTTTTGTCCCTTTGGTGTAGTTGGTGGTGCTGTTGTTTTTTTATTACGAAGTTCTTGCTTTAATCTTTCTTTTATAAGACCTGGAGCTGCGCTAGCTGTTTCTTGAGCTGCTTGTATGTAATCGTCTCTACTAATTTGCAATGGATTTCCATGATCATCTTTAAGTGGTGATATACGCAAACCTTCGTCACTAGAAGAGTGTGATGATTCGTTATCTCCTTTCGGCATACCAATGGGAGCTCTAACCAAGCTACCAGCTAGTAAAATTCTGGCATTCAAGCTATCTTGCAATCGCATAGCTCTTTCTTGCCTGCCATATCCAATAATGTGATCTACTTTTTTATTTAATATCTGAAGAGGTATAGTTAAATTTTCTAATAATGATTTAGCGGTAGAAATATAATTAGCGTGCCTTTTCCAAAACCAAGCTATAGCAACTTCTGCAAGTCCTTGTTCGTTTTGGGTTTTTTTCAAAATACCTTCGCCATTTGGTTTTAGCTTAAGTTTTCCAAGGTAGTCTAAAAATTCTTGACCATATAGCCATTGATCCTTTAACCATGCTAACGTGTCTTGGTCACTTTTATGTAAATTACATGCGCCGCAAATTAGCCACAAATTGTCAATATCATTAAAATATACCTCATAAAAAAGTAATGTACTGTAATATTTACCATCAGTGTGTTTAACAAAAAACTTATTCATACCCTGTTGTTTTAAAAGATATTCCGCAAAGTCTGGTTTGTCGTTCAACATCCGAATAAGATCATCTTGTCTTTTTCTGATATTTTCCTTAGCTTGCATATGATCAACTTGTAACGACTCTACCTTAACATAATCTCCATGCGCTATACACGGTACTAAATGCTGAGCATCACTATCTAATAAAGCACTCTTTTGCATTTCTGGCGCATTATACAATGCAACTCTAGCAGCAGCAGGCGCATCCGACCCAGGCATAGGATCTGCTCCTTTTGTAGCTTTTATAAAACCTACCGCTGAACTAAGCGTCTTACCTGTAACTGGATTAAATACTCTACCATCATTAGGATCTATCAGTATTTTTTCATGAACTTTAGCTGTTTTAGCCCATTGTGCAGGCATACCTAGTTCAGGGAACCTAGCTGCTGAACATATGTTTAGCATCCACTCCCAACCTACAGGAATTACAGCTCCTGAACCAGAGGAAGCACTAATTGAACTAGATGATGTGCCTGAACCTGACATAAATTTTTCTTGTTTTAAAATCTTTAGTTTTTATTAATTCTAAAATAAGACTACACTAATTTACAATAAATTTCAAAAAATTATGTAAATATATTACACTTATTAATAACAACTTCCGATAATACTAATTATCAGCGGTTAAAAATTAATAGCAAAATATTGACACCTTGTCCGGCAACGCCGTATACTTAAATCATGGAATTTATAGAAGCACCAACGTTTTCTAAGCTAATTACTGAGTACCTGGATGACTTGGAATACTCTGCCCTGCAATGGTATTTAATGCAACATCCAGAAAAAGGCGATGTTATTCCTCAAAGCGGTGGCTTAAGGAAAATTAGATGGAAAGTTGCCGGCAAAGGTAAACGAGGTGGGATCAGAGTAATTTATTATTATAAAACTAACCAAGGTCAAATTTGGTTATTAACGGTATATGCTAAAAATGAACTGGCTAATATTCCAATTAAAGTGCTAAAAGAACTACGTAAGGAGTTAAATGATGACTAAAAAACGCGATCTAGGCCAAGAACTGTTGCAAGGGATCCGCGATATTAAAAGCGGTAAAGGTAAAGTTATAACCATCAATGCACCTGATGATATCAAGCATTTACGCGATCAACTCCACCTGTCGCAAATGGGGTTTGCGGCATTTCTAGGGGTTAGTATTAAAACCTTACAAGACTGGGAGCAAGGCCGGAGATCACCGCGAGGTGCAGCTAGATCGCTATTACAAATTGCAGCTCAACATCCTGAAGTATTTAATACTCATTATAAAACTAGCAATCTGCACAATAAATCCAACAACCATTAAGGTATAAACAAAATTCATACTTATTTTTCATGGGTTATTAACCTATTGTTAACGTACATGTAAAATTAAGTATATTAATTTGAACCGCCATAGAAAATTCTACTATATTGCGAAGGTATTTCTGGTAAGAACAGTTATCAGAAATACCAGGAGTTTACGTGGAAAACTTTTTAGTTATTATCAAAGACGATTGCAACATCTAAAAAATGCTTATAAATCAAGGGATTGCAATAAATTTTTAAGTTGCCGATCAGAAAATTTGATACTTAACAATAACGCTTAAAAGTTATCTGTGTGACTAACAACCTGTTAGTTAACCGTTTGGGCTTTGATTGTGCAATATTTGCCCACCAACAAAATCTCTGTAAAAATCAATGGTTCTCTTACTTATCCCCAAGGATTTCCAACGTTTTTGTGGATAAAACCATTACAAAATAGGGTGGCCCTACATATCCGGAGAAAAATTACCTAGACTTTCTTTAAACCTCATTTGACAAATATCCTGTTAAAATCAAGCTGTTTAACAACAAATTCTGTGAAACCGCATAGTATTTTTGGTACTCGGAAATGTTTTTCGATCAGTTCCAAATAGTTAATTTTATAACTATATAGGTGGTTTCTATTGTTATTTTTTCTCTGTCTTGATCAATAGATCCATAAATACACTTGTACAACGTTGGGTGACCCTACATATCCGGAGAAAAATTACCTAGACTTTCTTTAAACTTCATTTAACCTCAACGCTCACCAAAACTGATCCACCTGTGCTCATAAAAACTGATCCACTAAATGCGCAGATATAGAAATTAATATGGCTTTTTTAGATGAATAGTTTTATAACCAACACGTTTGAATTAATAGATCTAATAGGTGTAATGTCTCAAGAAATTTAACTCTATACAGGGTGCAATTACATAACGGGAGGGAATGTCTCATAGGTGTCATATAACTGACAAACATTGTCTCGTAAACTATGCATTTAAACAAAATTTAATCGATCCAATTGGCTACAAATTCTTCACTATCTTTAGGTATAATCCCTCGAGATGAACACTCTGCGAACTGTTCCAATAATTTCATGATTAAATAAAACCCTTCATACTGTTCACACAATGCATCAAATTCTTTTTTACTACATTTCAACATCGAATATAGTTTGTTATCTTTTGTCATGAGATCTTGCACATATAACAACAAATCTCGATCATTACCACCATGTATAATTTGATCCACTTTATGATCGATATTAATAACCAATTGCATTTGTTCTTTAGTTAATGACAATGAATATGCTCCTTATTTTCTAATATTTTTTTATGCTGCCACTATTTCTTTCTTTCTTGCTTTTCTAGTAGTATTTTTAGGCTTAATAAAATTATTAATTAATTCTTCTTGTCTGGCAATAGCTGTTAATAGTTTGTTCGATATAATTTCCTTTTCTGCAAGTTTATTAGTGTATTGTTGCTCAACATGCTGAATTTTAGCTTTGTAAGCGTTATTTTCTTGCTGTAATAATTCAAGTTGCTGTGCAAATTGCATTTTTTCATCGTTCCTTTGTTGACTTAGCATCTCTCGATAATGATCGCTATTATTTTCTACAGACTTTAGCTGTTCTTTTAATGTTACTATTTGTTCGGCTTTTTCTTGTATCCTAGCTGCTAATGTGTTTTTTTCCGTAGTAAGATCTATATTGTTTTGTTTTGATGTTGCTAATAGTTTTTCTGAATCTTTGATTTGGTTAAAGCATTTATTATTACTAGTTTCGAGATTTAGTATATTCCTTTTTAGTATTCCGATATTTTCTCGTTCTTGATTTAATTGTTGTAATAGTTGATTAATTTCTTGTTGAGAACGTTGTTTTAATTCTTCTATCTTTTGTTGAGCATGAGCTGTTAATTGCTCATGTAGATTTTTTACTGACTGAACCAGTTCAGCAGGAATAGTTTGATAATTAAGTTCTTCAGGTGTAATAGCTTTCCATCGTTTTAAATGGTGTGCTAACGTAGTTTTACTGCCAGTTCCTAATATCTCTCTTACGCGATCAATAGTAGGAATTATGCCTTTGTTTTTAAGTTTTTCTGCTGTTTTTGCTACATCTAAATAAGTTACGCCACCTCTTGCCATAAGTACTCCTTGTATTATAAGATATCATATTACATATAATGTACAAGAACGTTATTTAAATTTTATTTTAGTATTAATTATTATAATATTTTTAGTTGCGATAAGGCCACTTATATGAAGTTACTAATAACAAATTTTGTTCTCTTACTGTATTTGGGTAATACCAAATTGCAATTTTAAAGAACTTTTATATGACAGCGTTAATAAAAAGTAATAATCTTTCTCCTATAGTTACAGTTACTGATCCTACAATCAGGATCAATAATGATTATATTAAAGCCGCAACATCCAGTAACACCAGAAAAGCATATAGTAGTGATATCAGACACTTTAAGTATAATGGTGGTTTACTACCGGCAACATCAGAATATATAATTGCCTATTTACAAAAAAATGCTGCTATATTAAATCCCAGAACGTTATCAAGAAGATTAACAGCATTAAAACAATGGCACCTCTGTCAAGGATTTTCAGATCCAACTAATCATCCTATGGTTAGAAAAACTTTAGCTGGTATTATGAATATACATGGGATCCCTAAAAATAAAGCACTAGCTTTGACTGCAGAACATCTTGCACAAATCGTTAAGATCTTAAGTGATTCTGATCTTTTAATTAATTATAGAGATAGTGCTTTACTCCAAATTGGATTTTTTGGCGCTTTTAGAAGATCAGAGCTCGTAAATATTAAGGTGGAACATATTAAAGAACTGCGTGAAGGCATGGAAATTCTAATACCACGCTCTAAAACAGATCAGATTGGACGAGGTAAGATCTGTGCTATTCCTTATGGTAAAGACAAGCTTTGCCCAGTTACCGCATTAATACGTTGGTTAAATAAAGCTAATATTAAAGATGGAGCAGTCTTTAGAACAATTACTAAAAATAATTTACTTGGAGATACCGCTTTAGTTGCAGAAAGTGTTACCTTTATTTTAAGAAGAGCAATCGCTAAACTTAATAATCTAAATGTCAAAACCTTTAGTAGCCATAGTTTGCGTCGAGGATTTGCTACAGCTGCCAGTAAAAACGGGGCTTCTTTACCCGCTATTATGCGACAGGGACGGTGGCAGCATGAAGGAACTGTTATTGAATATATTGAGGAAAGTCAGCTTTTTGAAAACAATGCTGCTGATTTAATATTAAACATAATTAATAATAAATAACTATGAGGTTGATATGCCATTATTAGAAGTTTTAACCCCTAATGAACAAAAATTATTTGATGCACCACCACGATTTCAGTTTTATGAAGATCGCCAAAAATATTTTAAACTAGATGAAAAGTTAAGCGCTATAGTTGCTGATTTACGCGGAATCACCAATAAAATTGCTTTTATAGTACAGCTAGGTTATTTTCAAGCAACTGGTAGATTTTTTCCTCCAAAATCTTTCCATAAAAAAGATCTAAATTTTGTTGCCACCAATTTGAGTTTACCAATCAAAGAACTCGATATAAAAGATTATACCCGATCTTCACTCGATAGACATAAAGATTTGATTTTAGAGTATCTTGTTTATACTAAATTCGATCAAAAAATCTTTATTCAGGAAATAGAACGCTTAGCAAATAAATATACACGCCCTAAACAAATATTAATAGCTATTATAGAAATTGAGTTACCTTCTTATAATATGTTTGCTGAAACCATAACTACCAAATATAACCAAATAGAAAATGATCTTTTAGCTAAAATAGCAGCGGAATTAACTGACAATCAAATACAAAAAATTAATGATTTATTACCAATTAATAATGAAAAAACCTACAAGCGTTCTTTATTAGTTGCGTTAAGAACTGTAAAACAATCATTAAAACCCAAAGATATTAAGTTTAATATCCACAATTTTATCAAAATAAAATCTCTGTACGACACATTTAACCCATTAACAACTGCTTTAAATTTATCAAAAGAAGCTACTAATTATTATGCTATTTGGGTATTTAAAGCTAGGACTGCACAACTTGCTCAATTTGCTAATATCTATAAGCGTACTTTACATATTATATCTTTTATTGATGCTCAATACAGCACAGCTCAGGATTTTCTTGTAGATATTTTAATACGCTCTACTCAAAGCACATTAAATAACATTAAACAACTACAAAAAGATCATGATTTTGAAAAACGTGAAACTAGGAACAACTCCATTAAATTGTTAATAGAGTATAGCAACAAATCCAGAAATATACTTGCTGAAATTGAAAAAACAATTAACTCTCCTATTTTAAGCGATAAAACCAAAGTAAAAAAAGTAAGAGCATTATTTGTAGAAAACAAACAAGAATTTGATAAATTATATGCTGGTCAATTTGAACAATTACAAAAAGACGTTGAGCTTGCTATCAAAGGACAAGATTACTTTGATCTTATGGAAAAATTATCAGTTAAGTTACAGTTAAGGGTATCAGATATAATTAAACAATTGGGTTTTAATCCTGAAAATTCAGATCAAAATCTTATAGCAGCAATAAATTATTATAAGGCAGTAGATGGCAAGATCGATAATAAAGCACCAACAGCATTTCTAAAACAAGATGCTATTCTTTATTTGTACGATCAGAAAGGTAATATAAAAACTTCGCTGTATAAAGCATTATTATTTATTAATATTGCTGAGGCTATTAAAGCAGGTAATTTAAATTTAGTACATTCTTACAGATATTTATCTATTGATGAATATTTAATTGATCAACAAAGATGGGAGCGAGATAAAAAGATTTTGCTGCAACGTGCTGGCATGTTAGAATTATTAGATTTTAAGAAATTAATTAAAAAATATAAACATTTGGTAAATAACAAATTTGACCTTACTAATCAAAACATCTTAAATGACAAAAATATACATGTTAAATTTAAAGAAGATGGTAGTTTTGTAGTAAAAACTCCAGCAGTAGATAAATTAAATTTTACCAAAATAACTACTTTGTTTGAACAGGCCCAATATACACCAATAATCCAAGTATTAGAGGCTATTAATCATGCTGCTAGATTTGTTGATAGTTTTAAACATTATACTATTAAGCACCATAAAGAAAAGCCTAGTGACAGTATATTTTTTGCTGGGATCCTGGCATTGGGTTGTAATATTGGGATCCGTAAAATAGCTAATACTTCTATTGGGATCAATGAATCTACCTTAATAACTGCTTGTAATTGGTATTTTAGTTTAGATAATGTTAATGCAGCTAATAATCAAATTATTCATATTATTAACAGGCTATCATTACCTAATATGTTTATTAAGCAAAAATATTTATTGCACACTAGTGGTGATGGGAAAAAAATAACAGTCAATGCTAATTCTTTAAATGCTAATTATTCATTTAGATATAGTGGTAATAGTCAAAGTGCATCGGTATATACCTTTATTGATGAAAGACAAATATTATTCCATTCTTTGGTGTTTAGCTCTTCGGAACGAGAAGCTGGTTATGTGATTGATGGGTTATTATGTAATGAAGAAATCAAATCTGATATTTTTTCTACCGATACCCATGGTTTTACTGAAGTTGTTTTTGCAATCATTGAATTATTGGGAATATCGTTTGCTCCAAGGATCAAGAAACCGCAAGAACAATTATTATATTCCTTTGAAGACAACAAATATTACAGCGATCAAGGGTATAAAATTTTGCCACACAGAAAAATTAATGAAAAAATTATTAAAGATAGCTGGGATCAAATCCTAAGACTTATGGTTACAATTAAACTCAAAGAAACCACAGCATCACAAATTTTAAAAAGATTAAGCTCTTATGCTAGCGAACATGCGTTACATAAAGCATTAAAAGAATTTGGTAAAATTGTTAAAACTGGATTTTTATTAACTTATTTTGATGACGTAACTTTAAGGCAAATGATCCAAAAACAATTAAACAAAGTAGAGTTAGCTAATAAATTTTCTGCAGCAATCTTTTTTGCTAATAATCAAGAATTTCTACAAAGCAGTAAGGAAGATCAAGAAATAGCAACTAGTTGTAAACGCTTAATCCAGAATGCTATCATTTTGTGGAATTATTTATATCTATCTAAAATACTGACTGAATGTAAAGATTCAATAAAAAGAGATTTTATAATAGACATTATTGTAAATGGATCGATTTTATGTTGGAGTCATTTTAATTTTCTAGGAGAATACGACTTTACTGAAAAGCCAGAAAATAAGAAAAATCATTTTGACTTAGAACAGATTTTGGAGTTAAAAGTAGCATAATCTGGTGGGTAATTTTTATTATAGAACTTAAGCAGGAAATTAATGAAAATAAACAAGCATATTCAGAAAAAAATAGATGTGTTTGCACAAAAAAGACTGTCCCATCTTCAGGCAAAGATTTTTCCATTTGAAATAATTAATTGCATCGACAATTTTAGGACAGATTTAGCTGGTAACAACATCATTGTCGAGGACATTGAAGACAAGAAAATAACGCATATCCCCAAAATATCCATGGACAATGATTTATATTTTCAAACAAAAAACATTATGCAATTTAGCTCTATGTATTTAGGTACTGAATATTGTTATGTACAAAACAATAAAACTGGTGTTAAGGGCATTATTTTTATTGGACATATTAATAACATTTATGCAACTCAAATTTTATTTAATTGTTTAAGAAAAATTGCTACAGAGATCCGTCAAACATACATGAAGCAATTAAAACGCTGTAAAAAACAAAGCACAAAAGATGAACGTGCCGATGAATATGTGGATGAATGGTTTGAAGGGTTGGTTGAAAAGATTCGTTATCATGCATGGTATGATGCATCGGATCGTAAATATTTTTCAGATTATGTAAAGAAGCACTTTAAAATGATGGAGGATGTAACTAATTTTATGTTGCGTGCAATAGAGATAATAAAGCCAATGTATGAGGTAAAAGACGAAACCATTACTTGGGGAGAATTTAAAAAAGAATTATTCAAAACATTTCCAGAAGAATATATAAATGAAACAATTAAAGAGTTCAAAGAGATTCGAACAAAAGATGTAGTCTTAAGATTTTCTGCTGAAGAAGAATCAAGTGATGATGATTTGTGGTAAATTAATATACCAAAACATGTGTGCCAGCCAAATGACTTATATTTAACAAATTTTACAAAACCTTGATTTTTTCAGTAAATCTTAAAGTCTATGAGACATTTCCTCCCGTTATGTAATTGCACCCTTTTTTGCACCATTAGTGGCACGGGGTCAACTAGCGCCTCTTCTAGGGTAGTTGGCTTTAAATTAACTTTTGATAATTTAGTTAACCCAAGGTTCATGATTACATCATGCATCAAACTAATGTTAGTGTAAATACCGAAATTAATATTTAGTTCAAAATCTTTATATTTTAAATAATTACACTATACCGCGTGAACGCTTACAATGATTTAAAATATAATGTATATATTTTTATAATTGTTAGACATTTAAATGACTACAAAGTGTTTTGGTAGCAAAAAATTAGTTTTTACTAGAGAATACCTTTGTTTTTTTATCACTTACTAATTTTGCCATAAAATTCCTAAATTTACCCAAAAAATAAAAAATCCTTTCTTTAATTATTATACTATTTTCGCTCCAATTAAATCCAATTCAAACCAAACTTAGAACTGCTGGTCTAGCCTACTCCCGTTTAGGCATCAAAGGATTATCTCTAAAATACATACCACTATTAATAAGGTCTAGGTCTTGCTCTAGGATCCTCTCCTGGATTTCTTAATTCCTCATTAGCTATTCCCATACGCCCCCTGCTATCTACACTAATAGTTTTAATAAATCTAAGTGTAGGTTGTGGTTCAACAAGACTACCATTAACAAAACGAGCCTTACATATATACTCAGGTTTAATAATATAACCGTCATCACTATTCCATCTGGTTTCCCATATGTCCACTTGCCCACTAACCTCATGTTGATTAGTACTCCTGTTTCCAGTCGTACTACCGCTACCAGAAGTAGTCCTATACCTGTATCCTCCTGTTACGGTCGCAGATCCAGTTGGCCCAGGTAACGCACCTGCAGACCATCCACCAGAAACACTTACTCCTGCTGTAGCTTCATGCTCTTTTTCCTGTCTAGTGTAATCTTCTCGTGACATTTCCATTGAAGATAGTTCACTTCTATTAACTCTTCGGTATTCTCCGACACTCATAGACCCAAAATAATCTGATATCGGGTTACCATATTTTTGATTAGCTTCAAACATGAAACAAGGTATACCATTATCTCTAAACCAATTAATATCACCTGTATGTGTAAATCCGGGTTCAAACCAATATGGCCCATTATTAGCACGATCCACATCAGTCCAATTGGACCATGCCTCTCCGTTTGCTGTACCACGACGTCTGTACTCTGCAAAACTAACCCCAGTCATAATACACAACCACTTATTACTCTGATTAGAAAACCTCATATTACCTCCTCTTAATTTTAGAATTAGTAGTAAAAATTTATTGTTTTTATCTAGTAATTATTTTTTTATACTAATAAACTTTTAACACTTAAATATATTATTTAGTCAAACAACATTGGTTGAGCATTGATACTTTTTTGCACCATTAGTGGCACGGGGTCAACTAGCGCCTCTTCTAGGGTAGTTGGCTTTAAATTAACTTTTGATAATTTAGTTAACCCAAGGTTCATG
>Ga0302186_10002068_pt1 | contig 15816 bp, 7 predicted proteins | sample II_Bog_E1_2_FD_198782 | JGI IMG/M metagenome (GOLD analysis project Ga0302186, IMG submission 198782) | Peat permafrost microbial communities from Stordalen Mire near Abisko, Sweden - II_Bog_E1_1 | ecosystem: Environmental > Terrestrial > Soil > Wetlands > Peat | place: Sweden: Abisko, Stordalen... | reverse complement strand
AATTAATCATTTACAATTAATAATCATCTATAAATTAAATAACCCACTTCTACAAATATATATAATTAATACCCATTAATATAAATTAATTGTTTCAACTTTATCAATTTCTTGATAATTATAAGTCTTTAAACAACAATAAACTTTTTAGGGAAAAAATAAAAAATTCTCATATAAAAAGATTTGAAGAAAAAATTTTGCTCGAATTATAATTAACACAACAAAAACGCTTTTATTAAGGATATGAATTTGTTATGCTTTATCAATCAAAAAAGAATTAAACTATACTTATTTTACAGCACAATAAGAAATGAGATAAAGAATGATGGAATCAGATAGGAGGAATCCAGAGAAGATATTCAAAAATTAAGAAATTAAATATTGCTATTCTTGTAAGCGAAGCTAAGATATCGTAAATAACAGATGCAGAGATTGTCGGCAAAGGGAAGGAAGTCAAACCATAAAAAAGATTTTAGTTGATTCAATTGCTGCTCAAATAAAAGTACCCGTTGTTGTAGCTCCTGTCATTTAAATAAAGCCATAAGTTCGTCTTCCATAACCGGAACTTGAAATAAAGAAAGACAACATACTCGAAAAAAAAGAACACCATTCTGAAGAAGAGGGTTCGGGAAAAGATTTGAGAAAACTAGATATGGATTCATATATAGTCTAGCAAAAGATAACAAGAAAAGAATTGTATGTCAAAGATGGAATTAATATCGGCGCAGTTTGCATGAATAAACATTGTGAAGCCTTTAAGCAGCTTGTTTATTTCGGGTTAGTATTGGGATCAGAAGATGGGGGAATGGGATGATTAATATGAATGAAGAGTGAGGATGGTATGTTTATAAGTGAATAAAAAACAAAAATAAATTGATATATATAATCTGCGAAAGCAGAGACCTAATATCTATCTTTCTATTTCGGGTTAACGAACTAGGAAGCATGGAATATTCCCAGAATCATTGATTAAACTTATTGTCCTGTTTGCAAAACGAACGTTGGTGCGGAGATAAAGACAATTGCCTATTTTAACTGTTCATGGAAAATTATTGGAAAGATAAAAGGGTAGCCTTCATCTTTTAAAATTGAAAATAAAACCAAGAGCAATGAAGTAAGTCAATATCTTCCGAACGAAAAAGCTCCTGAAGTTTAGTTTGCTTATCTTTTTCTTGAAGCTGAACCATTATGATTGAATGAAAATAACATGGTTTATTAAATACTATAAATTACTTTTGAAAAATTTATTATTACAAACAATTTATCGAAGATTTCCATGTAAGGGCTATTATTTAAGTTGCACTATTCTATATTTATACTTCTTTCGGTGATTTTGTCAATACTACAATGCTATAAGATAAATCTGATGAAGCTATTCTTAAGGAGCAACATCCCTTTTATTATATAAAATAAGAAAAATTAATTATTCCATAAAATCAATTTAGTAATATTATATATGAAAAACCTGTCAAAGAGGACTAATAAATAGAAAAAATAATTAAACTTCATTTTGTTATTTAATTTAATTCTAGACTTAATTTATTATAGTATATTATAAGTAAGTACAGTAGATGAAAAGGTCATTTACTCCTTTTACTGGAAAATCTTATTCCCTCAACAGTCCAAAATATTCAAAAAAGGCCTCTATTTCATTACCACAAAGTGACTATCAAATCTTCATTAAAACCACCAACGGAAAAACAAAAACTCTTAAAGTTACATCCTCAACAACTATTTTAGAGGTAAAAATAATGTTGGAAAAGAAAATATAATCTCCAGTTGGGAAGCAACGCTTAATTTTTGGTGGATCCGATTTGCAGGATAAATATTCACTTCGATAATATGGAATAAGAAAATAGTCTACATTAGAATTACTTTTGAGATTAGTCGGAGGCAATTGCTTACCGACAGTTTTTAACAGCATGGATAAGCCTTTAGTTTAAAAATTTGCAGATACTGCTCCTGATTGGCGAAAGGTTTGCCAAGGATTAACATTAGAAGGCATATGCATGAATGTTGAATGTAAAGCTTTTAAAAAGAAAGTTCTTGCAGTAAAAAATTTCGGCACTTTTAACATGAATAAAGAAACAAAAATTTGTAAATGTCCAATGTGTTCTTAAAAGATCATTAATGTTTAGAACATGACGTTGTATAAAGCAAAAATGAAAATTGTTGGACAAGTTTAAGGATAAGACAAATAAATATAAAAAGAATACATACACGAGGAAGATGGTACTTCCTTGACTTTTGAAGACAAAGACGTGACGCGTGCAAACTGGGCCTACTTGGAATTGACTGTGACTAAATTGTGATTCTATTTTACGAGCCAATTATCATATTTTTCTTTATTCCTCCTATTGCGGGATTTGTTATTTGCATTGCAAGGTTTATCTTTAAACTATTTTGCGGAGTACATCAATATTCAAATGCATAAAATAAATAATAATCCTCTCTCAGAAGGATAATATTGTTAAGTATATTCTTTTGTTCATCAATGTTTGGTATCAGTGATGAAAGAATATTGCAAACCATAATATATTAGATATATTAATAAGCTTTTCTTTTTAATATCATGAACAGAAATAAATCAAGTAATATCTTTGATTATATTAGTCTTGGTATAATGGGGAGTATATATGATTTGCTCCATTGACTTGAGCATCTTCTTAAATTTTGCCTTCAAATATCTAGTTTCTTATTTCAAGTATTCTACTTCAGATTCGATCATAGTTAATTGATGTTACTCCAACTCATCAAGAGCTTCTCTTCTCAATTTTACAAACTCCAAATATGAACAATTCTCTTCGCTTTAGTCTTTGATCATCTTCAAATTAAAATTCATTATAAGAAGATAAAGATAAATCGGAAAAATTCATATACAATTTTAAGATAAGAAATATTCTTTTCGTATATATCAGTAAAAATAATTATCTGTGAATTGTATTCTAATCAATTGGGATATTTTTACATACAAATTGATGAACTATCATACTCATGATATTCATAAATACCTCACAGTAACTTGTCTAAATACTGGTGGCCCTTTTATCCTTCTTTATGTCTGCCTATTTGAAAAAGATTAAACGGGAACTCCATAATTAAGTTCTTTCTTGACCTCATAAAAAGAATTGGGATGTTGCTTGGCAGCCCTACTTTATGTATTTTAATTAACTTTGATCTCTATGTGTTTACAGTTGCTCGAAGAATTTTTGCTCGTGCTACTTACTCTCATTTCACTTGATTTATTCAAGCGATGACCGAAAGATCCTCCAGATTAACTTACAGGCTTGGAAAATTATGCAAAACTGATAAATCCTTCAGAATTCTGCTTTTCAGAAGAGTGGCACTAATTCGATATATTTTGAAGAGTATGTACGCTTTTAGGCAAAGGCGGATGCTGAGTTGAATTAAATTTAACGAGGCTCGTGGGAGGATAGTTGCTGCTATTTGTATTCTCTCGATTGACATCTTTCTTTTTATTGATCAGATAAACATCAGTTAAATACTTCATTCCAGAAATACTCATTCTTTCTTCTGTTTTGAATTTCAAAGATTTTTACAAAATTTATCGTACATTGGAATTTAATCCAGTTTGTATGTTTTGAGGAACGTAACTGCTATCGTTTTTAACGATCTAAAAGAATTATTTGATATTTATGCCATCATCTAGGGTTTTTCCATGAATCATCTCGTACAGAATCACGCCTAAAGACCAGCTATCACTTTTTTCACTGTAGAGCGTTCGAAGATAGGCTTCAGGGGACATGTAGGAAGGAGAACCTACGTTGAATGCTCGAATCACTTTTTTAGCTCTTATGATTTAGCAAAAACCAAAATCTATGATTGTGGGATTTTGGTCTTTTGAAATTAGAATATTGGCCGGTTTCAAGTCTCGATGGATAATACAGTTTTGGATGATTGAGTTGCAGCCGATTAATATTTTTTTGAAAATTCCCACTGCTTCTTCCTCACTAAGTTGACCTTTTTACAGGAGATACTCTTTCAAAGTGATGCCTTAGATTAGTTCGGTAACAATATAGCAAAAATTATGAATTTCTATAATGTCTAAAAGTTTAAGGACATGTTGGCCTTCTATCGTCTTCAGTGCATTTTTTTAATTTTCTAATAGAGATCGAGTTGCATCATCAGTGATGGTTGCAAGATCGATGGCTTTGATGGCGACTGGGGTCATACTTGAATTTCTATATCCTAGGTAATTATAATAGTACCCTTGTATACAATACCAGTTGCTCCTTTTCCTAGAACCATTTGATTGCAAAGCGTATAGTTCCCCAAATCCACCAAATTAGGAGAGTGGTTCTGGTTCATTTTCGTTAATTTCTAACTGGATAAAAATAGTTAAATTTAAAATTCGAAGCTTAGCATAAGTATATACAAAGCGTAACGAATGAAGAGCATAGATCATATTCTTCAAGAAAATATATTTTAAGTTAAACAGCAAAAACCATTGAAAAATGTGATGAATCGAATGGCGCAAAGTTATTTTACAGAAAATTTGTTTTTCATTTTGCATTGTCTGTTCAATTCAAATTGAAATATATCGAAAATATTTTTGAGTTGATAAGATTAAAGTTATGTTTGAGTTATTATTATTTAGCCTAAAATGGTGGTGATTATCCATCAATATCTGTAAATTTATCATCTGCAAAAAAATAAATTATTTCTGGAAAGATAAGATTAATAAACATATGTACAAATAAGTTAGAATTATAATTGATTATTATAAATTATTATTCTTTCTATATTTCATCAAATTACACATTAAATTCATAATCATTTCCAAAGAAAGGGATGCATCAAAAGTTCATCAAGAGAAGATCTATTTTCCACTTTAATTGAAAAACAAAGAGAAATAAATTCAATAACTGAAGTTTAAATCTCATTGCCTGCATCAGCATCAATATTTATACTGCCAATCTCATACTTTTCCGAGATTAGCTTTTGAATTTGCTATAAAGTAATGATTTCTTATGTTTGATCCTTACCTGTAAGATCTTTATTGTAGGGATGATACTTGCTCAACTTAATTGATTTTGATGAAAATAACTGTAGAGTGATACATCCAATAGCCCAAACATCATTCTTAAAGCTATTATAATAATTGCTAGAAAGAAGCATTTAAGGAGGAAAGTAATAAAAGTATCGTGATTTTTAAAATTATTAAAGCGGCTTAGTTGACGATTTAAAATAATTAATTAATACTTTTCCCATTTTATCATGCAACACATTGTCCAAGTTAATCCTATTATGTGCAAGATTTAACCGGTGCAATTAATTGACTCCTTATATCAATTGCCTAAGGTATAGTTTAGCAGTTATTTAAGGTAACAATCCAAACTCCATCATTAAATTTCTAATACTATAGTCTTAATACATATCTGTGATGTAATATTTCTCTCCATTCTATTGAAAGATGCAATACTCTTCGGAATAAAGAATATTATTGTGAGTTACAATATATGGATTGCTATTTTCACATTTATAAAGACTCACAAAACATTTCTAGCGCAAGTTAAAACCAAATAAATTTCCTTTTTTTAAAAACCTATTTTATTTTCTAATTAGAATGTCTTTACGATCAATCAAGGAAAATTCGCTGAAGAGCTGTGATTATTCTGGATTGGACAAAATTATTTAATTTTCAGTTAGAGATAAAGAAGGAGGCGATCGGAGTTTCTAAAAGCTCAATGCTGCTTGATTATTTTTATGCTTGCTGCTTATAGTGGCAGTCTTAACGAGTCCACTCCTTTTCTTTTTGTCTTGAGTTCTATTTAATCTTGAGTTGAGCTTTATTCCCCCACAGGACATAATATTCTCCAAATCTAAACTTTGAGGTTTATTGCATTAACGTATTTCTTTTTTTATGCATTGAAACTATTTCCTTGTTTTACTCGGTTTCAAAACTTTTTTGTCTTTCTGAAGGCTGATGATAGGAATTTTTATTTTTTTAAGGGAGTGAATGGGTTCGGAATTATTGTTCTTGCAATTTTGAATAAGTGACATATATATTATTTAATCTTAATAAGAATAGCCTGTAGTATATAATGTTAAATAAATCACAAAGAGCAATAGATTCTTCCTGCTTCAGCAGTTGAAAAATATTCACTTTCTTCATGAACTAATTCTATTTAAATCAATAAAGATCTATTCCTCAAATCCAATAAGTCCAGTCTGCTTCATCATTCATTTCATATTATTAGAGCTCACTGCAGGATAAATTTAATTATCTATCAGATATCACTCATCTAATCTGCTTTGATACTTTATATCCATAGTGGCTATGGAATTATATGCCAGAGATTAAATCATATAGGAATGGATGTGTTTTGCAAATAGGCTATCATTTTACATGCATTTAACTCTCTCTAAATTTGTTAGAATTCAATTATAAAGAAAAAGGTAATGGATAATTACTTCAACTTATACACTCGAAATGGCATAACTCTATTTTATTATTTTATAACGCTCATTACCTTTGGCATTACTTTTATTTTATGCCTGATTTTGAAATCGTTTACCAAAGTTCTATTATTAGTTAATATAATGCAAGTATACAGTTAATGATGAATCAGATTGAAATTGATTTTGCATTCTGAATATTCAAATCCTGCCAAATATCATTTAAATTTAATAAATAATTGATATACAAATGCGTTTCTGGAGCGTTCAACCAGGCACCAACGACAAAGAGTCTCCCGATTAAAAGAGCATGGCTAAGATTCTATCAATTGCTTTTGCCTGCGCTGTAATTTTGATGATTCTCCTTGGCGTGAAGCTGCTAAGCATATAGAGTAGCAGTAGCACATATGAATTGCTCTTCAACTAAACCCGAGAGAAGATAAAATCAATTTCGATTGACTTCGCCACCATTGAAAAAAAGATGGGCGATCAAAAAAACGAAGACCTCTAACTAAAAATTTAATTGTTTAGTAAGTTGAACAAGCGAGTTAAAATCCTAGAGAAGCTACTCAAGCAAACAGAGAAGAGGAAAAAGAATGATTTGGACAATAAATAAACCACCAATAAAGAACAGATGAGCATATACGAAAGAGTAGATCTACTTTAGGATAAAATTTAGGAGCAAACAGTGCTACTAGACTTTTTGTAAAATAATGCTAAGGAAATAGTTAGACAAACTAAAATTGCAAAATTCGATTAAATTGCCAAAGGGTAGTACTTCAAACCTGAAAAACGAAGAAATCCTTGGATTTTAGAACGGTTTAATATCAAAACTCCATTCATCGATACTCTATAAAAACGGATGATAGAGGAATAGCTTAAGAAGGAAGAAGATAGACTAGAGGCAATCTATCAAATGAGTCGATATACATCCGAGTTGCCCTTTTGCATTGTTGTCCCTTCCTTTAACAACGCTAAAAATTTTAGATACGAATTCAACCTGCAATCGATTTTCAACCAAGATTACGATAACTATCGAGTTGTGATAGTGGACGATGCTTCAAGTGATAACACTACTGCTCTAATTAAGCACTTCATGAAAAGAAATACAAAATATGAAGATAAAGTCGTGCTGATTACAAATAAAAAACAAATGACCGCAGTTCCTAATATTCATATGGCCATTACCAAGCATTGCAAACGCAATTAAATTGGATACTTTGTTGATGGCGATGACGAACTTGTTGGAAGGAAGGTATTTAAGGTGTTTAACGCTATTTATCAAAGCAAAAAGCCAGCTGTGGCCTATTCAATCTCTCTTGAATATTGGGTCTATGATAATTTTGTAAAAGATGGATGGTCCAAAGTATACACTGACGAATAAAAAGAGAATAATCTTTACAGGGACGTCCCTCAAAAGATATCGCACTTGCGTTCATTCCGAATCGATCTTTATTTATAAATAAAAGAGAGAGACTTGAAGGATATAAATGGAGAATGGTTCAAATCGACCTATGATGAGGTCATTTGCCTACCAATGTTGGAAATGTCATGCGGTAATATTGAATACATAGATGATTATTTCTATTTATATGTGTATGGTACGGGATTCAACGATAGATTGGTCGACTCCACTCTTCAATGGAGTATCGCTAACTATGTTAAAACCAAAATGCCAAAGTATACGTGCAATAAGAAATACGACAGGCCTGTCATGGTAAAGCAACCGGCAATCGAATAGAAAAAGAAAAATCAATGATCCTGCTAACCTAATTGTATCTCATAATAATTTATTGTTAGGGTTATTGAATAATTTTACTGTTAAATTATAATATCAACGCTCATACTTAGATATGCAATCACGCAAAATTCAACTGATTAACCTCAAAGATTAGAATGAAAGCAATCCATTTAAGAAAAAATTATCGAAACCCTTTATTCGAAAGTCACAGTCAAAATCGAAGGAATTATTCGGAAATAATGAGAGAAGATCGCCATTCAGAATTAAACCTAGCAATATTCCAGTCATAAATATTGATATCAGTTCATACTCAAAGAATATGCCAACATAGATCATATAAAAATGCAAAAGCTAACTGAGTCTTCAAAAAAGATTGCTTTTGAAACAACTGGAAGAAAAGGAGGAAAAAATGGAAAGACTGAGAGATACATTTAGAAAAATCCAGAGGAGTCAATCGAAGTCAACAGAAAAAGAATAAAAATAGATATGCTGTAAATCGATTAGAGAATCAATAAAATTGAAAAGTGCATCTAAAACAAATAAGGGGTAGACTTATAAAACTTAATACACATAAAAGCCTGTCAGAGATGTTCGCGTCAAAACAAAAAGAATCAGTCTTTTTAGTCCTTCCAGATGATATTTTAATATTTGTTAGAGCAATTACAAATATATCAGTTTTACCAAATGATTGGCATCTATTGTTCCTCTATTGTCGAAAAACTGTATTATGATTATTATTTATCACTAGTACAGCAAAGATATTTGCAGTTCAGCGCTTATTACACACTAAAACGATCGTTGGGACTACGCTCCAGCAATCTCTTAATAAAATGCCAGCAACTTTATCCATATTGTCGAATTATCTAGTTTGCTTTTAAGTTTAACCTGTATTATTAGTTATTAAATATTGTCTGATAATGCGATTTTCCCTTTAAAGGATTAAATCCAAACAGGACCAGGTGAGCCAGGATTCCGAAGCTGAACACATCACTCTTTTCATTAATCACAGAAAAACAGTCAAATATTTATGGAGCCATGTACCCCATTGTTCCACATTTTCGATGCTTTATTGCAATAGATTTATTGTAATGAAGTGACAGTCCAAAATCGATAATTTTTATATTCATGTTGTCCGACACATCCACAATTATGTTTTGAGGTTTGATATCTCGGTGAATCACATGCTGAGAGTGGCATTCTTTCAAGCCACTTAAAATATTGATAAGCAATTGCTTTATCTGTTGCTCACTAAATTTTTATTTAATTTTTAATATTGTCATCAGATCTCTGCCAGGGACTAGTTCCATCAAAAGTATAAAATTCTAATTTTGTTAGTAAAATTCTTTGAATTAACAGATGTATCGGTTGTTCTTCAGAAGTTTAAGAATTTTTTTCTAATCTTTGATGAACTGGTAGTTTAGTGATTTTTGTTTATCTGACTTCTAAATCATTTTAGCTGCATACTCATTGCCAGTTTATTTATTTCTGACAAGAAACACCTAAATTAAAGAGATTTTACTTTTGAAAAGCTGCCTTCTCCCAATTACTGCAATATATAATACTCATTATAAAAGTTTAGTTGTATGACAAACTGAAACAAGTCTTCTTTCTGTTAATTCCAAAATGTTGATGAATCGAAATAAAAAAGTGATGTGTCCAATCCATTGGAGATCAGCAGCAGATACCTATTCTATTTTAAAAGAAACCACTCCAGATAGACATTTTAAAGATCACAATAGCCTAGGTAGTCTCTACTTAAAGCTTCCTAACTAAAATTAGCAATACGTCGAAATAAAAGAGGAATCCTCTTGATACTGATAAGTAACGGGTAGTTTATAAACCTAGTGTACGGCCTATCTTGGTATAGGCATATTTTTTGCCAAATTCAATTCCACAAAAATTCATATGGAGTTTATGCTTTTTCCAGAGGGCTTCGGACTGACAAAAGGCAAGATGTTATAATTTGACTGAAATAGGTTGAATAATTTCTAATCTATGAATGGCTTCAGAACTAAGCATTTACTTGTTATGATCTCAACACAATATTTAATGATTTTATAAACGGGAAAAAGTTAGGTCAGACTAAAAATATTAGGATTTAAATTTCCTTCACAACATTTACGACCTGCATTACAACTAACAAAAATTTATATTGAGAGAATTTCGAAGTTAACCTTTAAAATTTACAGTATTATTAAATTAATTAATTTAGTTTAATTTAAAAGATATAGTTTAAAATTGCGAATCGAGTCCCAGATATTTGGGAAAGATAATCTGTCAAAATGTCAGTTAAACCATTTAATGAAAATATGATAATGATGCACCAATACACTTCAAATATTTGTGTGCTTTTTTATTTATCAAAGTTTTTACTACAACTGCAGTTTTAATTATCAATCATTTGAATAATCATTCTCGAAGTTGACTAACGATCGGAGCTGACTTATCAAAGTTAGATTCGTCAAGTTTCGATAGGTTCTGCCTTTGGGCAATCCAAAATTTAAAGTTTTAGGAAAAATACTGTCCATAGTCATCTATCGCGATGCCCTTTGGAGTTATCTTCAATTTATTGCCTGCATTTACAACTGGTTTGATCGAAGACTTGATAGTGATACTGACCAGAACAAATTCGGAAGCTTGATTCAAATTTGCTAAAATATCATCAACCCCCTTATTGAGTTTATTGAAATGGTGTTCAACCTCAGCACAGTAATGGTCAGCAAAGAATTTGAGGTAATAGATCCCTTTGAGTATAATGACTTATATCATTTGCTCATATTTCTCCTTGATAGTCTTTTTGTTGAACTTAACCTTTTTATTTGAAATCTATTCATAGGCAGCCGCCACTGAATGAAGCGAGGCTTATTTGTTTAAAAAATCTTTTAAAATTTGAGAGGCATTGAAATATTATTGGGGAATTCCAAAGGTAAGTCGAGTGAAATTAAGGTCGGAGTCTTCACTTACGAATTTATTCGCTAACGCATTTTTATAGGCGTCTGAATTGATGATTTCAAATATGATGATTCCTTTGCATGTTTCGAATGGATACTTCTCATTCAAAGCATAATGAACAGCTTTAAAGAAGTATTGGCACTTTTAATTGCTTTATAGTCGAACTTAATAATCTAAGATAATGTTGGAAGATTATGTTTATTGGTAGAGACTTTGAAGTAGCCTTGCTTTGTCAATTTATTTTTTAATTTATTTTTACTATTGATTTACCATATTCTTTAGAGCATGAGGAATAGGAATGCGGCTGCCATCACAAATAAGGGTGGGCCTGCGATAAAACAGGCAGCAAATTTATCCCTTCTCTTTATAAGCCTGAATTCTATCCTTAGAAATGGAAGTGACTGTTTTATCATTGTATTCGTTCCATATATCTCCTCCTAAATGTATGCATACTTTGTAATGCCCATAACCAGCCGTTTTCCCTTCGTGAATCATCAGAGCCCAAAGCACATAGGACTCGTAATTTCCTTACTCCTCGAGCTTTATTAATTTGGCTTCAATAACTTTAATATCCTTCTCAACATCGTTGATTTTACGACAAATCAGCTAAATCTATTGCTACAGGTATTTAATAGTAAAAGCAATATGTTTTTCATCCATCTAATTCTCAACCTATATAATAACGTTTGGAGATACGTTTGGAGCGGATAGTAGAGGCGTTTATTTTTACTTAAGGTATTTTATTGTTTCCTATATATGGGCTTTTTGATTTTTGATCTTTTACAGCCAAATAGTCAAAGTTGCCTTCTCTTATTTAAGCTCTGCCTCTAACTAATTGGTTTTCGCCTTGATAATTTTTGTTTTTTCGGATTGTTGAGATTTATTGACTAAGATACTTGACTAGAACTCAAACACTCTGTTATCCTTTTAAAGACTGTTATTTTTGTAGCTGACTCTGTTAATAAAAAAGGCCATCAGGGCTGGAGTCTCAAGGAAGACGTTCTCAGCCGTTGCTTCAACAGTATGACCCTGAATATAATTATACTTTACCTTTGGAGTTAAATAATCATTAATTTTATAGTTTTTCCATTTGTCAAAGCCTTTTTCAAAGGATCCTTCTGCAACCTCGAGATTAATAATGTTAAAAGTCGTTACATTGCTGGCTTTCCCCTTGATTAAAAACAAAATACCTCAACGAAATCAATTTTAGTTAAAAGTTTACCAAAAAGTAGCTTATTGATAAATCGAGACTCCTCAATTGAAATTTATTTGTAGCTTTCACTTATTTTATCTATCAGCAAAGTGAATATCTCATGGAAATCGTTCTGCACTCCCGCAACAAAAATATCAGGATTACTTACTTTTAAGTATTCGAAGAGGTCAGTGGGGTCCGCAAACAAAAATTTACCAACAGCCATTTCTCCAAAAAGGGATCGTAACTGCATGATAAGTCTGAATGACTAAAAGAGATACGCTGATTTTTGATGATCGGAACAGCATATTTTTTCTCTGAGATAATTGATATGAAAAAGTAATTGTAGAATGACATTTAGATAGCAAGCTGAATTAATGATTACTTACTATTTCCAATATTTCTCAGTCCAGTTTGACTTTTAGTCTTGTCTCTGAAGAGAGTTTCGCTGGTGTAGTCGAGATAGTCACAATATTTTTTCATGCGATTATAGTCATCGATGCCTTTTGAAGCGTAAACCGATTCCGTCATGAGGCTGCATTGGTACACAGTTACTTGTTAAAGCGTTCGAAGTACTAAATGACAACATCGTTCAACATTTCCCCGAACTATTCTTTTATAAGTATTAATTAACTTTGTAATAAATGGAGAAGAGAGATATAATTATTAAAGAGTTGACATCATTTGACATAAGCCTGGTATTTTTAAAGGAAGTCATCGATGAAATGACATATCTAATGCTCACACAGCATCGCTGCCTTTTATCGTGGGGTTCGTTTGAGCTGATTTATAATAAATTTACATTATTTCTGCCTAATAAAAGGGAGTAGCAGTTGCGTGGATGTATTATTTTGAACAGAATTTTAACCATTTCTTGATTTCCCTCTTTTATCGCTATATGAAATATATTATTTTTGTTTTAATCCCTAACCATAAACACGTTAGGGTAATTGCTAAGCTATAATTCGACTTCATGGATAAATCCCTATTTGACCAAGTTAATAAAACTCATGTCCTATTCAGTCGGGCTCTTTTTATGTGAATGTTTGAACCCTCCTTCGCTCAATTCTTCTGGCTGAACGTTATTAAAAGTAAAAGAGGAGATATCCGTGTGCACACCTTTTGGATATTAGCGAATTTTAAACTTTTTCGATTGTGAAAATTGACTCTTAATGAGATGTCTGCGTTTCTTATCGATGGACATATTAAGTAGATATTCTCCATTTGATTTAAGTTCATATTTCATGTGATTAATGATTTTGTCATTAATGCGATTCTAAATATCTGCTTGCTCAATAGTAATATCTTTGTCGTTGGCGGTCACATTCTAAATCTTATCCCACTTGTTGATATGGTTCCTACTTTTTACCATATGGAAGTTATGAGCTTTTGTGCCTAATTTATTGATCTTAATGATCTACTGTGAAACTTGAGCGTTTTGGGATAAAACTCGATTTAATTACTGTTTGTTTAATTCATAAATTGTATTCTTATCGATTGAGTGCTATTTAGTTTTTAATTGGATTAATCTATGTTACAACTATTTGCTATCATTCTATGCATTCTATGTCTTGCAACTCTTGAAGTATTTGTTTCGCAGGCACTCCAGTTCAAACTTTTTTGTGAATTTGTACTCATTCACTATATTCTTTAATGATTTCTACTTGTGATTGTCATTTGCTGTCCAATTATCAAAGTCATTTGACGGAGTCTCACAACATTGTCTTGCTTATTTGTACTTGAATTGGTGATTGGTGATACGGTCGCGGAAAGCGAATGTATCGTAAAATATTTTGTTGAATTAGAAAACTTGCTTGGTGGATGACTAGTTTTAGGTGGGCACTGTTTAGTAGCGATGAGTTTATTTTGGTTTTTCTATCTTAAGGTCGGTTAGCATGGAAGAAATTATGGAATTCTATCGATTATTAAATTTGTGAGAATAGTATTTAACCAAACTTTTGTACTTAGCATCATCCGAAGACCTCAAATAACTCAAACCTAACTCTTTTGAGTAAGCAAACTTGTTATCGAAATTTTACTAGCCAATCAATAATTTCAATAAAAGAAAGAGGCCATATTATTTTGTAATATTTTAATATTTATAATTTTCCTACTTAATGTCCTTATTAAAATGCCTTTATGTTGATATGAGATCAACTATTCAAATTGTTTTGACTTAATTACAAATTTATTTGTATATACTAATAATAATATATTAATAGTAACTAACCGATTTTGTATATGAACCGCTCGTCATACTACGCGATGCCCAACGAATAAAGTACTCCTTTTAAAGAATTCTCCACTGAGGAGGATTAGACCATAGAATAATTAAATGTTTTTGAGCATCTTCAGGATAAACTGAGAAATGTTTTGATTAACTTATAAGCCGACAAACAACGCTTCGAGGAAAAATCTAACGAGAGGTGTAGAGAGATCGAGAAAAAGCTAAAGCAGGCTGAAGCTGCAATTGAAGAATTGGAAAGTGGCAATTACAATCTTCAATCATAAAATAACTAACTTAAAATTAACGTAGATCAGCTTTTGCGTTACCTAAAACGGTATGAACTGAAGCAGCAGTTATTAAACAATAAAATAGCTCATTTAAGTAAATTAGTGAGTGAAAAATAAGCCATTATTGGATACTTGTAGGGAAAAAGTCAAGCCATTCCCAGTTACAATTCGAAAAATATTTTGCCTCCTCAGATGGAGATAAACTTAAATGACTTGAATGATGAGTACAATAACAATTATCAAAAGAACAATCTATCCTTCCTTCAGATTAAAAACATGAAGGATATCAAATTTTAAGATTTTAACAAGGCCAACAAGCAAAGTGTCAAAGATTAGCAAAAGATTAAGATGTATATGGAGATGAAATCGAAACGAAAGTTTACAGAATCCAATTAGAACGATAATCATTAGAATATCAGTGTCAAATGGAGAGACGGCCTCAAAACACACGAGAACCTAACTTCTCGAGAATTCGGAAATATCGAAAATTAAAATTTAACAATTAGAAATTCAGCCAATTGCGACTAGTCTTTTTGGAGACACTCGACACAAAACTAAAGATTCAGTAACCGTCGGAAGAGTAATACTATGCTAAACTCTACAAGCTTCGTGAAGAAGAGGTAAAGCTCTTTCCAAAGGCATGATATTCGCAAACTTTGAATTGTTAACAATATCAGAATGAACCAATTATTAGTTTATATTTTATAAGTTTGATTCGTGTTTCTTTTTTAATCAAAGTCTTCTTGATTTTCATCACATAGCGAACGAAGTCAGAATTCTTTCCAATTTAGGAGTATATTGGAGTTAATAATAATAGCTTTATTAAATTGAATGAATGAATGATCACGAACTATCAATGCCATCTTCATTGCTCTGTAGACTTTCCATACCTTTTGGGTTTTACCTTCTTTGTGATGCGCCTTTTTCGTTCTTCGTATTCAGGGTCATAGGAATTGCCTTAAGAATTAGCGAATCTTCACTAAATAATTTGCGATAT
>Ga0302186_10002066_pt1 | contig 15820 bp, 11 predicted proteins | sample II_Bog_E1_2_FD_198782 | JGI IMG/M metagenome (GOLD analysis project Ga0302186, IMG submission 198782) | Peat permafrost microbial communities from Stordalen Mire near Abisko, Sweden - II_Bog_E1_1 | ecosystem: Environmental > Terrestrial > Soil > Wetlands > Peat | place: Sweden: Abisko... | reverse complement strand
GTCTTCTGTATCCACCAAAACTTGGTCCCAATCATCTTTGTTTTGCATGGATGTCTCCTCAACAAGATTCATCCAAGCTTACTTATCAATTCGAAAATGAGCAAGGAGAGCATTAAGATGTTTGTTATGAACTTCTTAAAGATTGTCCTCATAACTGCTGACCAGTTTCACATAGTCCTGTAAATCATTTATGACTTTTCTTCGCTCGGAGCGATTGCTTTTTATTAAGACTTGAGCTTCAGTCCTCGATAATTCGAACTGTCCTTCGTAGATAGCCTTGATGACTTCGTAAGACTCCAAAGTTTTTTAATTTAAAATTCTTTTTATTGAGTTTATCAGTCTGATTAACGTTTTTTAAGGGCCTTCTGATTATGAATCTCTTCGGGCAGACTTGAGAGGGGATGCTACAGGTATATTTTTGGGAGTATTTGGTTTTTGTGGGGCTGATAGTTTGTAGGTAATGCCAACAGCAATAGCAATACTAGCAATGCCTGCTCCAATCAAGTATTATTTGGGCAAAGCTTTCAGTCTTTCGATAATTTGATTCATAATTGAATATATCCAAACAACAAAAATAAAATAATTTGTATGCTAGTTGATTTAGACTTAAGCTATACTTGTTTTCAAAATAATGAGTTTTGTTGGAGAATGTGAATAAGAACTTCTATCTGCATAGTCAAATAATATCCTCGTTTTTGTTCATCAAATTTGCAGATGGATGAATATATTTTAATTTCCTTATGTTCATTCAAATATCTAAAACCACCGTTGATAATTAATATCAGTGCATGCAAAATGTATTAAATATAAAACTATTCCAAAATATAAATTATACTATATCCAACATAATAATATATATTTCATCAACAAGGACCGCATGCTCGCAAATATCATTAAGACTAATGCAATAAAAAAGTATCTCGGATGCTTGCAATCATACCCTATTTTTCACTATGCTCCTCTTTTATCTTTTCACAAATTGAGAATCAAAAATAATTTTGCCACAGATAAGCAATTTAAGATATCGTTAAATGAACATAAAAGCGAGATTCCAGTATAAATGAATGCAGAGATATTAGTGAATAACAGAAAGAAGATAATGTGCTAATACCCATTTATCGCCATACCAAGGTACTACATATCTAAATTTGAATAACTACCAATCTAAAAAGCATTGGCTAAAGATGTAGTAGCTTTCATTTGCTTATCGAGTTCTGGAGAATAAATTCATAAGGCCGCGTTCAATATTTTATTTCCTGAAAAAGCCAAATATATTGCTTTTGATAGATAAACCTTTGAAAATGGGCGGCAAATCTTTACTGAACATTTTTCAGGAAGACAAGACTAATTTATAACAACCATTAATGATGTGAAAGCTTCCCTCGATGAAAAAATTATTGCAATGAATATTTTAGTTCAATTTACTGTGAGTTAGACCTTAAGCAACTATATTCTTAAGCTTAACTAATCGATCATAGCTTAAGAATAAAGTGGAACTTTGCTTGCTCTGTATATCCACCTTCTAGTAAAACATAGAAAGCCTCATTAAAAGTATTGGCCAGTTTTAATAAAAAAGTTGAACAACTAACAGATTTCTGCAAAACAACGAATTAGCATCATAAAATCAATAATATCAATTCCAAACTACATCACTATCATTCCAAATTCACTTATCAATCTATCAATACAAGTAATTAAATCTCAAATACCATTATTGTCAAATTAGTAAATTATTAGAATTATAGGGATGTTGTATATGTTTAAATCACCAGATGGTACACTATTAGCTATTGAGCTTCAGAAATTCATAGGCCAATTGAATCCTGAAAAGGATCCATCTCGAGCTGAGTTATTTCTTGAACTAATCACTAAAGTAATCAAATACAGCACTGCCCTTAGCCTTTCTTGTCAAAAATTTGTAACTGATTTAATCACCAATATCAGCAAATATAATCCATTTTTCAAGCAGAATAATGTTACGAAATAAAAAATAATCTCTTCCTTGTTTTTAAATTTCCATGAGGATCTAAATCCTGAATTGACGAATATACTTCGTGCTCATATATTTTCAGTCGTTTAATTGATCGGCAAAAACCCATAAATTTTTGAGAATTAAGTTCTAATAATATTGAAACTCATAAAATCTCATTCCAAATGGTTATCCATCGCTGATCAATATACCTTAAAAACATTTTTTATCAAGCAGATACTTCCACACTTTGAAAATGATCGAAGCATATTATACGAGAGTTTGCTTATGATCTTAGGACCCAAATAGTCTGAGTCAAATTAATCCGTTTCTGCAAGGGATAATAATGATGGTATGAATTCATAAAAATAAAAATAAGAGCCATACCCCGCATCTCAAAGTCAATAGATTATAAAATATTTGCACCTTTACTTTTCAAAGACATGCTCCAGAAACAACATAAATGAACTGCGCATCCATAGTAACATTTGTGAGCTAATCAGTCTTTTACTACTTCTCAGCAAAACTAACCTTCAAATATAAGAAAGCAACGTACCCTTGATCTGCAAATACTCTTTCACAACAAAGGACATTCCCAATCTTTCTACTCTTTAGCAACTGATAAGTTATATGATGCAACTCAGCCAGTAAAAAAATGCAGATATATTGTCCACCCTCAATAATATATACCCCATTATTCAGGGGTTTATCAACAAAAAATATCTGCGTTTTCGTTCAGCTATGAATTTAATTTAGTTAGCTGATCGCTGTAAATATCGAAATAAATATTTTTATTTTAAAATTGAAGATATGCTCTTTTAATTGATGAACAAAAACCCAAAATTTTATTTTACCACTCATAATCTTTACCTGTTGAAGGATAAATTTTTGCCACATATGATAAGTGGTTCCAATTTTGAAACATTGATCTACTAAACATTAAAAAGTCCGAATAGTTGGGACTAAAACAAGCGCAAATACTTAGATCGATAGCAAAAACGTCGGAATAAAAAATATAAGTAAGACCAGCAAAAAAGAAAGAATAACAAACTTGAACATGAGTAATGATTGATTAGGATTATATCATAAATACAATGTTTTTATAATAGATTTAAAGGAACTTTCTTCACGATAAACTAAGAGAAGAAGAAAAATATATTATATCTTTTTAATTTATAAAAGAGCAAAACCTTTAAAATAAAAAAAATAAAAATATATTATAATTATTTTCAACTCGAATATATCTAATGAATCATATATTCAAGGGAATTGGCAGCCTTCTCTATCACTTAGCTATTAACTAAGTATAAGAAGAAGCTGTGCATCTGGTTCATACCACTTCAAGTCATTTGATTAAAAAAATATCAGAATCTTAACATAGTCATACACATAGCAAGGAAGGGGCTCCTCAAACAAAGAAAGTTAATAATGCAAAATAATCTAAGGGTTAGATTCATAGTGAAAAATCTGTTGCTTCTTTGTCTACTAAGCCTAAAGTCTAAGCAAAATAAAAAACCTCTTGCAATGACAAGGATAAAACGATAGCTACAAATGTGATTCATTATGGTCCTTGGAAAGAATTTCATTTACTAAACACAAAAAATAATATAGAAGCTTTTCATCAGTGGACGGAACAATTAAAATCAACCATTTTACCTGACATTAAGAAGATTATAAATTGTCAGATGATTCATTTGGAGAAAGTATGGATCCGTAAAGCAACTGCAGGATATGTTTATTGGGTTTTTTATTATGTGAAAGAGTTAGGAAATGACAAAATAGGAACATTTATGGCCTTAGAAAAAGAAAATAGCTTAGAGCTGATTGACATCATGCAAGGAGTTCATTTGGCAATTAGAGTGATATTGAATTGATATCATTGATTAGAAAAAAAATATAGTTTAATTTTTAAATGGATAGATAATCTATCTTATAACTTGTAATTTCACTACTGAACTACACCATTTAAAAAATACATTTAAATATATTTTCCTTCTAGTTTCACCCCAGTTCATATTTACATTGCAAGGTTCTATATTGATACCTCTTTTTGGGGATTATATCAATAATACAATGTTACAAGTTAGATATAAAGGGACTCTCAAAGAGGGATAAACTAAATAGACAAATAATGTAAATGAAGATATTTTATTGATCTTGCAAAAATTAATTTATACAATATTTACCTTTATTATTTAAAAATACCATAAAATAGTCTTCAATGAAATCCGAAGAAGAAAGATTAGATAAATTAGCTTCTTTGCATGTGAGAAAAGAATCATTTAAAAAAATCCATTTAACTGTTTAAATAATCAATCTAAACGAACTCATAATACCATCCTGCATATTATCATCTTGCGCATAGTCTTCAGCAACAGCAAAAACTGGTCTGAAGCAATGAACTACTACTAAAAAAAGCATAAAGCTCAATAATTTATTTGCAGATGCGTTTAACAATGCTGGAGTATGTTATCGATAGGTTGGTAACTAAGAAAAGGCGTTGGCGTATTTTTTAAAAGCAATATAACTTAATCCCAAAAGCCCCAATAATTGTTATGCTTACAACAACCTTTCAAATATGGTTGAACCTAAAGAAGAGAAAATTAAAATGTTAAAAAAAGCTATTGAATCAAATCCAAAATATATAGCGTCATATATTACTTTAGGAATACTTTATTGTATGGAGCCGAATAAAATTGGAACTATCAAAGGAATTTAAATATTTTCAGAGGCTTGCAAAATCAATCCAAATAATTTGGAGACAAAAATACTTTTAGCCCAAGCAAAAAAAGATTTGTAAATTTTTGATTTAGCATGAGTGCTTTAAGTTGGTTTGATTGTATATGCAATCGTTTCTTGTAGGTTTCATTATTTATTTTTCCACGTTTGTTCTTTATTTTGCGTATCTTCCCAATAAGTGAGTTCCTATTTACATTGCAAGAATCTATATTGATTGATACCCCCTTTTTGGGGATTTTTCAATACTACAATCTTATAAAATAGATATTACGGAACTCTTAAAAAGAATTAAAAAAATACTGTTACTAAACTTTTAATTAAACAAAAAATATAAATTCCGCTAACTAACTACAAGTTGCGAATCCAAAATATACATTTAAAACAATGTGATTTTAATACAATATTATAAATTACCATGATTACATTTAATTTTTTTAATACATGGTTTCTTCATCAATGGTTTGCAGTCTTTTCTATATTTAACGCCCACAATTAATTTCTAAAATTAATTTTTATAAATGATTAAAAACAAATATCAATTCTTTAAACCCTTAACTAAAAAATCGTTCTTTTATATGCGATATTATTTTGAAATTGTGCTATACAATTGGAAGATACTGGGTTGATTGATTATTGTACCAATTATTGTACAGTAGAATAAATATCATTATGTGGAGTCTATCAATTCTGTCCTTGAAGATTGATAGTTATATATTGTACTTGTTATCCAAATATGAGCATGAAGAAAAATCCGCCCGCTGAGCTCGATTCCGCACTCAGCTTTAAAGCTGTTGAGAATATTGAGGATTTCAAGATCAACGACGTTGAGAGTTATCCCAACAAGCTCACCTGCTATCTAAAATTGAAAATCATAGATAGATTGAATGTGAAGGGGACTGGCTGTCTTATTGGCCCACGATATTTGATTACTGCAGCACATAACGTTGCAAATGTTGATTCTTTCTTAAAAAGCAAGGTTGGTAACGAATCTTATGAATCGAGATTTATCGTAAAGCAAGCAATGAGAGATCATAACCCAAAATGTTGCTTTAAAGTTATTGATTGGAGAATAGCCAAAAAGTTTGATGGCAACAAAAGGGAAGATATTAACTTCGATTACGCCTTGCTGATAATTTAGCCTTAAAATAAAGAATAAATGGAAACCGAAACAAAATTTATGCCTATCCTTGCAATGGATCCAGAAACCCTTAAGAAAGTCGAAGAGCTCCAGCTCTATGGTTATCCTGTTCAAGTCAATAAAGACATAGCAGCCCATAAAGTAAACTTAGACTAATCTTCTTTTTGGATGTCGGATATGTTTGGAGCAACGGGGATGAAATATCAAAAGTAACAGAGCGATAAAAAATAGGTATCGATAGACTATGGCATTAAATATTTGCTGCCTACTGATGCTGGGATAAGCGGAGGTGCCATCGTTACCAATTATAGATAAGAAGGGCCTGTTATTATAGGAGTACATAAGGGCACTAACAAATAAAAAGGATAAAACCCAATGAGCCCCTCAAAGCAAGGAGAAAGTGTCCACAAAGGCTATAACGTGGGAGTTAATTCTAAATAAATGCTCGAATAATTCAACGAGTGGGGCTATGAACTGTAAAGAAGACCCTTCATTTATACCGAAAGAACTTTGCCCCTGCGAGAAAATGACAAGTTAGTCAAATCATAAATTTTATTTCTCCGTAAATGAGAGTGTATTTAGTGAATAAATCCCTTCAAAAAGAAGATATTCTTGTAATCACTGCTTTTGAATTAAAGCATGTGAAAAGCATAACACTAAGTAAATGTATTATTAGTAAGCTGGAAATCACATTAAAAGAGAAGGGTTTTAGTATCTGACGCGAAGATAATACCCCAATCTTCAGTCTCTGTTTGTTACTGACAACCAAATTTAAAATCTATAGAAACTGCCTTAGAAAAATTGGAAAAACATTTCAACTGTCAAGACGCTTGGTTTGAGTATGATTATGTTTTAATAAAGGTGTAAACTCCCTGATTAGTCTTCCAAAATAAATCGTCTTGCTGTAAAATATTCACAAGCTATGGGTGACTTATAATAAACTGACTGAAATTCCTTAGTCTCTTTGCGAGCTATGCGAAAAGGCAAAATCAGACCCAATTATTTATTTGTGTATCCATCGTTCTATGCAGATAAAAACGGTATTAAAAAGTCTAATAATGACCCAATGCAAAATCGATTGACAAACACTAAATCCTCCATCATTTTTTAAAAATAGTCTAGATGATTGAATAGCATCGTTAATAATTTATTAATGATTGACGTTTGGGATTAGTGTAGGCTTTGTTGAATTTTGTTAATTTAATTTTTAATTTTCAGCAGATTAATTGTATCTTCTATAATACTGTCAAAATGAGTCTAAACGAAAATAATTTAAAGTTAAGAGATTTATTTTCTTTGATATTTACTCATTTATGCACGAGCAACTATCTTACCTCAATATTGGAATGCTTGGCTATATAAAACTACAATTTATAAAATAAAGCTATTGAAATAGATTGGAAAAATATATCATAAATACAGAGTGAAAAAAATAACTCCGAGATAATTAATTTTAAAAACAACTAAAACCTTGATAAATTTATATATGATAGTTCAATTTTAATTTTGATTAATATCATATTTCCCAATTTAGGTTCTATATTCATAGGCATTTATCAACAAGAATTAATCTTTTATAATAGATAGTATAAGAAGAGATGGGCTGCAGTTACCAGGGGGTTATTTGGAATGACTCTGATTTAGCAATAGAATATCTTGTTTCTGAGGTTTATGCAAAAACCTGTAAGGATGCAGCTGTACAATATGTTTCTCCCTAACTCGAGACCAATGTGGATAATATTAACATTAAAAGTTTTTAGGAAAAAGAACCAACTTAAATAATCCCCAAATACTCCCAATGCTATGTGCAAGTTTTACCTGGTCGCATTAGCACTAAAAGATTACACAATATCAAATTATAAAAACATAAGATAAGTGTGCGAATCAAAGTCAATGACCATCATTTTGAATATTTGGTGAAGGATCAAGTAATTTAATAGTTGCAAGATATGTGTTTAAAAATAAGATACGATTTTGCCATTAAAAATATGAATAAGGAAGAAATGTAATTCACGATAAAAAACAAAGAGATGATCGTCCCAAGAATAAACAGGAGGAGGTCCAAATAAGATATATAACGACACAAAATAATGTAGTAAGAGCTCATAAATAGTTTAAGGAAGGCCTAACAGAGGTGATTTTGTTTTCTAGATTATGGATTCAAACACAATTCACTTTATATTTTTATAGTCTTTTACCTTTGGATTTCCTGTAGATGTGTCTACTTGACCACTACAGTTTATTATTCTATTCAAAAAGGATGTTCACAAGTACCATCATATTCAAATGGAGATTTAGAAGGAGCTGCTTGTTATGCTTTTGTTTTGGCAACTGATCAAGAATAATTTTTACAAGCGTGTTAAAAATTATCAAAAGGTTAAAAAATATTTAGTGTGTCATTAATGGTGCTTTTGATTTTTCGGATTGTTTATTGGATGACTCATTTTAAAATTTATTTCCATTAATTATTGAATATTTTCTCTCCCAGTAGTAACTGCTTTGATTTGAAATACTCATTTATCAGTAAACTAACTATCATTTTATTGCATGAAATATTAAAAATTGCACTATTAAATAGATGACAATAATATAAAAAATATACAAATCTTATTGAAATTTAATGAACTACTAAATGAGATATAATCTATTTTTAAAAATAAACAAATAAAAACCTAATAAATATCCGGTCTAATTAAAGTTCAATTTTGTTTAACTCCTATTTGCATTTGGAAAATACCCTAGATTTAAGAAACTCTTTTCAAGACAAGTTTGTCGTATTCTTGCTCGTTTTTAAATTTTACTCTATTTGTATTTTTTCAACAAGAATTAATATTTTATAATAAATTGACGAAGAGAGATGGGCTGCAAGCAGGGAGTTATTTGGAATGATTCTGATTTTACAATCGAGTATATTGTTTATGGTGCTTATGAATAAATCGCTAAGGAAACAATAATGTCAAATATCTCAACAAGCTTTACAGCTAATGCAGGTAATGTTAGTATTACAGGTTTCACAAAAAATACAACAACTGAGATAACTAACAAATACACCTAAGCTTTCGTAGAAGTTTTACCTGGTCACATTGGCACTGCAGGATTAAATAATCTCAAATTAAAAAAGCATAAGATAAGTGTGCGCATCAAAGACCAAGGCTATGTTAAATATTTACTGTAGAATGTAGTCATTCGTTCGCTAGAAGATATGTACATAAAAATAGACTAAAATCTACAATGTATGATTTTATCTAAGGAATAAGCCTAATTTATTCTAAAAAATACAGATAAGATCCTACCTAGAATCCGAGGTCCGTAATTTAGAAAAAAGCCAATAATAATATATTAACAGTCAGTTACAAGCCTAAAACATGATTAAGAGCAATGATTTGCTATATACTTTGTCGATTCAAACATAATTTATTATTTATTTTATGTTTTTATATTTATACTTTGTTTACTCTATTTGATTAATTCTTTCCTCTTACATTATACGGTTCTATATTCATTCACTCTTTTAGAATTCGGTCAATGCTCTAATGCTCTAATAAATTTAAGGAAACTATTTTTAAAACATAAAAATAAATTCTTATTTACAATCAGAAATATTTTTCATTCTAATTTTATAAAAAATGCAAATATTGAGTATTAAATAGTTTAGTAACGGTAATAGCTCATAATTGTTCATTTTTATTTAAAACTATATTTGAAAAATGTCATAGTCATATTGTTTTGAATTATTGATAAACTGAGTGAAGACTATTTTCTACCGGATGCTTCAAAAAGATCGATGTCTTCTAAAATTTTAGTTTGATTTATATGATTTCGCTCATTCTTTATAAACATAAAGCAAATAAGATTGTTGTACTTAATTAAAATAAAAATAAAGTATTGTATACATTCTCTATTTTATTCATTTTAACTGGATCAAAAATGATTATTACTCCTTCACGATTTCATGCATTAATTCATCTTTAATTTTGATAATCATAAATTTAGGCTGTGTTTCTAAGTGATTTAATATTGACAAATATTGCAATAAATTAGGCTAATATCAGGCATATATTGAAAACTTCATGATCCAAGCCGATACTACTTTAACTGTGCATTTTTAAATACAGCATTATGATATTGTCGTTCAATAGTTATAAGTCTTTCATTATTTGGCACTTGTAGTCCTCTCAAATGAGAAAAATGATTTTATAATTTTATCAGCAATATCTTTTATGGTCTTCGTGTGTCGATTGTGTAAGGGAAACTCTTTGCACCTCCTTTATAACTAAGAATGCTCACGACTTAAAATTCACTAGGATGACTCAAGTATTAAAAATTAGGCGAGAGAATACTTCCTCCGCTTTAGCTCCACTCTAATTGAAGCAAATCATTGCTGTTTGATTGTATTAAATTCGAAACGACTCCACTAACCCTTAAATCAAAAAGTTTAAGTGAGCTAATGTGATCATCAAAATTATAACATCCATTTAAGAAAACCTTTTTGTTTCTAAGTAACAATATTGTATTTATCATCGCTTCATATTTTGAGGTAGTATGCTTCCAGTTTGTTTAGCAGTAATCTATATCATAGTTCAAGAGAGAGACGTTATTTCTATTCCCATACTGTGTATGGCCGAGATGCAACAGTGCCTATGATTGATTTAAGGGACAAATTGAAGTGATTAGTGAATGTTAATATGGTGTCTCTTCGACATCAAAAATGCAATCGTTTCTAATTTACTTTTTGATCATAAATTTAGATTGTTTTTTTGGTTTGGTGTCTGTTATGTTGCAATTTTGTTCATTCCATTTTAAATTTTCAGTAGAAAGTTTTTTCATGTTTTAAGATACCTTCAAAATCAGTCCAGGTGATAGTAATTTAGCTTCATAAGACTGATCTTCTATGATATTGACCCATTTATCATGAAATTCATCACGATTTTATTGCATGAAAGATTGAAATAATCTGGCTTTAGTTTGAAAGAGAAATATTGTGTTTTGACAAGTTTTCCAATTTCCAGTGCATTCTTCATTTGAACTTAACGGCTGAACATCAAATAAGTTAGCTTCAGAGATCGTCAATAATTTATCATTCTTTTGGATAAACGTATCGTAAGAGAATGTATCAATCTATTGATCATCATATTTAGACTATGAATTATTGATGAAACCCAAAACAGCAAATGTATTGCCCTAATGATCTAGAACAATAGATGCTTTTTGGAACTTGCGTTTGGTTAATATGATCTCACGCACCTTTACAAACATGAAACGAATGAGACAATTATAATAATTTAGAATTACTAACGCAACATTAACAATATTATATCTTCAATTTTGTAATCTTCAACTTATTTATCACTTTTTTTACTCAGCCATGAACTAAATAAACAATTTTAATAATATTGCTCAGAATCACATCAGTAATCAATTAATCAGATTTTATTCGTCTTGAGCTTGCTTCTTAGATGCTCAATTTATGATATAGCCACCATTAGCTTTTCTTGAAGTCTCTCCTCGTCACTAAAATCCAATAGGGATTCTGTCTTTAAATATCTTTCGCTTTGCATCAAGTTTTACATTTTGAGGATCTAATGTTCATATTTTGACACCAGTCGATCTTTATCCTCCTTCTAAGTTTACAGCTATTTTCTCAAATATTAAATTTCTTCCTTGAGAACCGATTCCTTAGTTTTGCTGTTTCTCTCTTATAAGGCATTTACAATGGTTTGAAGTGCTGTTTTCTGCATGTCCAATTCCCCAACTTTCCCTTATAAGTTACCAATTATATTTTTAAGTTTATTATTCTATTGCTGGAGTTAATTAATCTTCTGTTCGAACTCATAACCCATTTGTTTAAATTGATTAATATTAATCTCAATCTCTCTATTCTTGGATGGTGCGTTTATCTGATTTTATAAAGTCAGAGCATACTGTCTCAACTCTTCATTCTGGCCTTACAAAAAGGTTATTTTCAGTTGTAAATCGTTAAGAGTACTTGCTTGAGAAGCCATTTGGGAATTACTCATGTCATTCTTCAAATTTAACGATTTGATAAGAGATTCTTTTTGCTGGAGCACAATTTACATTTGAGTGCATTTTTACACTGCCTGTCTATAGTTATTTTATAGCCTTTAGAACTGCTGAACCTGCTCATTTAGTTTAAGTTGAGCATCTCCAGCTATGTCTATCGTTGACCTTTTTAATTTCTATTCGCTTATGTTTCCTCCTTTTCTTGCCTCTTCCAGCTTCTGATGTCTTTGCGCGAATGCTAAATAATCCCGAGCAGAATTCGATATCTTTTCATTTTTATCATTTGCGAAAGACATCGATTTTATACGCTAGCCTCCCTTTTCCTCCATCTTTGACTCTCCCCCATTTTTATAGAGATTAGTTTACGGTGTCTCTTCCTTTTTAGAGTTGGCTATAAATGGTCGAGCGCGACTGATTATTGGATTGCATTTATTGGCCTGAATAATACTCTTCTTATAAGAGTTAATCGAAGAATGCTCCGGGTTCGTATATTAACTGACTAGTTTATTCTTTTAATCGACTCCCTTGATTGAATCGTTGAGATGATAGTAAAATTATCGCTGAGACATCCTCAAATATATTTATTGCTGTAATTATAATTTAGAAATAAAGATTTTATATCAGCACAACAGTCAGAAGTATTTAAAGAGATGGGTGAGCTACTGCTTCATTTGCCTTTTAATTAACGGCACTTCTGATTTAGAAAAGAATTACTCAGGATTTAGCTGGTTGTCATTCGATGAATAGGGTCCTTCACCAAACATCCGCGGAGAATCATCGCAACATCTGGATGCAAATCATTGCGAATTGATGGGTTCTCTTCCTTAATTTTCTTGCGAAGTTCATCCAAATTCTTGGCGGCGTAGGGAAGTCTACCGTGTGTGAGTTCATACAAAACCACTCCAAAACTCCAAATATCAACTGAAAAGTCATATTTTCTAAATATGTTTATTCCTACTTTTCGCTGATAATTTAAGGTGCTGTGTAGTAGGGGGTGCCTAGACAGCTTGTGGCCTCTCCATACACCTATTTGCTGATCCCAAAATCAGCAATTTTGAGCAATCCTTTCTCTGATATCAAAATATTGGAAGGTTTTATGTCTCTGTGAATGATATGGTGCTGTTTGAGATACTTAAGAGCCACAGCTACTTGAATGATAAAATTAGCGAGTTGGGCATTATTGGTAAGAGGCAGTTATAGATCTTCCAAAGAGCGGTATCCCACGTATTCCATGACGATGAAATAAGTGTCATCTTGGCGAAAGGAGTTATAATATCGTACAATGTTTGGATGGTAGAGACACTTAGATAAGAGACGAGCTTAGTTCTACACCTACTTCATAGCAGGACTATCATTCGCGCAGTCAAATTCCAACCCAATCTTTGTTTCTAATAAAGTACCTTCTTCAGAGCGAATATCTGTCCTTAGATTTCTACTTTCATGACAGTTCCAAAGGAGCCATTGCCAATGCGTCCAACGATCTTCATTAGATAATACTATTGGTTGGGCAAATTTAACGAATAAATAAATAAATTCATTTGGTCATAATCGAATTTCAAATATCTCCACCAAAACCTAATTTTTTATTTCTATACTTGATAACCTATTTTTGTTTAGAATTATATAATCGAAACGGATGGGAAACGAGTAGTCAAAGAAGGATGAGATGATTAAAATAGTTGATAATTACAATTATGAGAAAGATGGAGTAGTTTCTGAGAAGGAGTTTGTTGACCTTATATTCTAGAGATTAGATAATGCGCAAGGACATACTGATGCTGGTCCCCTAATAGTATCAGGAACTCATGTTCTTAAAGCATTATACTAACATTTAGCCACCATGGTAAATGATTTCTAAACCAGAACAAAGGCCTACTAACAAAGTGTCGTGTGACTGAGGTTATTAACAAGATTTATGATAAATCTTAGAAATCAATTGAATGTACAAACACTTTAATTTAGACTCCTATCGTATCATCCAAGGCGGTAACGATAAAAACATCACGCGCAAACAGTTTATTGATTTCGTTTTGCATTGCTATGATAAAGGTTTGAATTCAATTCTCAAACACACTGGAACAGATAGCTTATTCAAGAAAAGCTTTCGAGAGTGGGCGAAAACGAATCGGATAGCTATCATACAAGAAACAGACAGCATGTTTACAAGTAATGCTCAGGTCGAAAAAGAAGCATGGACTATGGGTGATTTTAAGAGATGGATTATTAATCAAGAGCACTGGATGATCTATATTTCCATCAAAGATGAGATATACAGGGTTCCTCTCAATATTCCCTGTCTCTTCGGAGTCAAGTTACAATTAGAGAAATGATATCATCAGCTCTGCCAATAGTTAAGGAAAAATTAAGTAGTAAAATGTCAGATTGGATAGTGAAAGGCTTCTGGAAGAAAGGCGTTTTCCATTGGAATTGGGTTATTTTTGCGCTTAAGCCGAATATTATCGTTCTTATGGTCTCGACCTCTATTGGTAAGCGGAACTCCAAGCCACTGAGTCTGGGTGATCTGAGCCTGTGGAATGACGTCATCCTCGAACATCATGGGAGACTTGACGACAAATAATTTTTTACTCTTTTCTTGCAGATGTGGTCGGTGGTTGCTGTGAGAAGAACGACGTCTTGGATTTATGTTCTTGATTGTCATCTCAATGATTTCCTTATTTTACCCTTCTGATGTTTTTTAAGTACCTGAGCTTTATAAGTGAAAACTTGTTTTGCGCTTAGAGATGACGAAGCTAGTGCGAAGGGATAATTTACTCGCATTCGACTCGTTTCTTTCATCCCCACTGCTTTGATTTCCAGATATTGCAATAGTTTTTGGCACACAGCCACTGCTTTTTTTCACATAATTATTAATTTGTTTGTTGATTTACTTGTTTCGGTCCAATAATTTATCAAGCAAATCACGCTTGTGTCGGTCTTCTTACAGTTTATCGTACACGTAGTCTTAGAGAAACTCCTTCTTATTCAGTTACAACAATGAATAGAATTTCAACAATTTATTTGCTGTTTGCTCCTTACTGCTCGATTCTTCATGTTAATTAGCTTTATTTTTTATGTGCAATGGCCTTTCTCTCCGTTTTAAACTGGGTTTCACAACCTTTTTGAGTGGAACACTATAATCTTAATCATCAGCACTACTAAAATGTTCCCCATCCGCTTTATCCAGTTTGTGAACTATCTTCCTCACATTTTTCCCCAATAAAGTATGTTTCCTTTGATCAGGAGACGACTAAACATCACTATTTTCCTTATGATAAATATCCTTAAGCCAAATATCCTCTCCTTGCCCCACTCTCTCCACATATTTCTGCACTTTAGCTATTTGCTTTAGATATTTTCCTGTGCAGTATCCAATGACATGGTCGGCGTATGTTTTCAAGGAGAATGTTCCCTTCTTCATCATTTTTTAAAATATCAGCTTGAAACGAGAAAATTATTTGTTGGCCCTGCCACTCTCCTCAAAAACGCTTTTACGCATGCGTGCAAGCGATGATTATAGGATTTCAATCAGACGCATGGTTAGCCGCATCAATTACCTGCATTAAGCGGCAAATACTTGGGGATAGGTTATTATGAAACATCAGGAAATGATTTCGAAAACTATTGTTCTTTCTACAGTTGACTGCGGTGCGAGGAGTTGGCCATGAGAAGGAACTTGTTGAAGACAGTGAGTCCGTCTAAGTCGTTCGAGGATGCCTATAGATGCTAGTTAACGAAATGAAACAACTAGAAAAAGAGGTCTTCCCGTTCCCTGACCAGTTTGATCAGAGGATTAGCAGCTTAGAGCGTACTCCTTGGAGATTACTGCATTATTAAGATTAAAAAATGGAATTGCTAAATTTATTATCAAGAGGTCAATCAAATGCAATGGTTACAACTTATAACATATCCAAACAAGTTATATATTTATCCTCCATTTGGCTGTTAGGGGTTGG